>JAESFG010000404.1_pt1 | contig 45247 bp, 38 predicted proteins | sample 9269371 | NCBI WGS metagenome assembly JAESFG01 (sample SAMN14506227, study PRJNA617093) | algae metagenome | isolation source: Aetokthonos hydrillicola CCALA 1050 (B3-Florida) and co-occurring... | place: USA: South Carolina | collected 2013-01-01 | reverse complement strand
AACGTCGTCGCTCACCGCATAGCCCGCCACATAGTCGAGCGCCTCGTCCTCGGACACATATTTGGCTGTCTTGCCGATAATCACGGCGAGCTCGACCTCCCAGTCGGTCTTCTCCGAGCCCCTCGGGATCAGCACGTTGTCATTGGGGCCGACGATGGCCGAGGTCGCCTTCATGAAGATGATCGGCTCGGGCGGCACGGTGGCGCCGGTCTCGGCGGCATGGTCGGAATAGTTGAGCCCGATGCAGATGAACTTGCCCGTGCCGGCGACGCAGGCGCCGATGCGGGTATCGGCCGGAACGACCGGCAGTGACGCGGTGTCGATGGCGGCGATCTTCGCAAGACCGTCGGGACCGATGGCAGCGCCGCCGATGTCGGCGACATGGGCGGACAGGTCGCGGATCGTGCCGTCGGCGGCAAGGATGGCAGGCTTTTCGGCGCCCGGGGCACCAACTCGCATGAGCTTCATGAATTTCTTCCTTGGAAGGGGTCCTTAGATCGTCCAGCCGCCGTCGATGGCGTAAGCCTGGCCGGACGTATATGTCGCGCCGGCGAGGTAGAGCGCAAGGTCGGCAATCTCCTCGGGCGTTCCGAGCCGGCCCATCGGCTGGCGGGCGATGAAGGCGGCGCGCGCCGTCTCGTAGTCGCCTTGGGCCCGCATCCGCTCCTGCAGCGACGGGCTTTCGACCGTACCGGGGCAGATGGCGTTGATGCGGATGCCCTGCGTCACATAGTCGGCGGCAACCGACTTGGTGAGGCCGATGACGGCCGCCTTGGTGACGCCATAGGCGAAGCGGTTGGGGACGCCCTTGATCGAGGAGGCGACCGACGCGATGTTGACGATCGCCCCGTCCTTGCGCTCCAGCATGCCGGGCAGCACGGCGCGGATGGTGCGGATCATCGACTTGACGTTGAGGTCGATCGCGAAATCGAGGTCCTCGTCCTTCATCTCGAGGATCGAGCCGTTGTGAACCACGCCGGCCGAATTGACGAGCACGTCGACCGCGCCGACGTCAGCGACGAGCGCCTTGACCGCCGCCTCGTCGAGCACGTTCAGCTTGCGGGTGACGATGCCGTTCTGCCCATCGATATCGCGCAGCACGACCTCATTGATATCGGTTGCCGTGACCTTGGCGCCCGCGGCGGCGAAGGCGAGCGCGATCGCCCGCCCGATGCCCTGGGCGGCCGCCGTGACCAGAACCGACTTGCCGTTGAAATCCATGTGACTGTCCCTTCAAACCTGTTTGATGCGGCGCTCGCAGATCAGGATGTGATCGGCGGCGAGCACCACCTCGCCCTTCTGATTGATGACCTCGCAGCGCTCCACGACGCGGCCGGCATCCTTGCGCTTCGGATCGTCCTCCTTGGCCGATATCGTCACCCGCGTCTTGATCGTGTCGCCGATGAAGACCGGACGGATGAACCGTAGCCTGTCGTAGCCATAGGAGAAAGCCACGGGATTGATCAAGCTGGCGGTCAGGCCGACGCCGATCGAAAAGACCATCGTCCCATGGGCGATGCGCTGGCCGAACGGCAGCGTCTTGGCGAATTCCGCATCCATGTGATGCGGGAAGAAATCGCCGGTATGGCCGGCATGGACGACGAAATCGGTCTCGGTGATGGTGCGGCCCGTGGTCAGACGGACATGGCCGAGCTCGTAGTCCTCGAAGTAGATCGTCTGTTCCATCAGGGCCTCTTCTCAAGTGGGGTCGCGGGGGCGGCGCTGGACGTGTAGGCCGCTTCGACCAGCGCCATCGTGTTCCAGGCATCCTCGACGGAGCTCACCAGCTCCGCATCCTCGCCGCTGGCAAAGCGCTGCAGATTGGCCATCCGGCCGACAAAGGCATCGGGAAACCAGCTTCCCTGAAGCGGCACCGCAACCCAGCCGTCGCCGCCCTTCGGATAGATTTCGAGAATGTCAGCCTCGCCCTCAGGATAGTTGAGATTGACGCCGAGCTGCAGATAGGCGGCACCCTCGGTGCCGGTGACGCGGAAATCGCAGGCCTGGTGGCGGCGGTCGAACGGGTGGTCGTGGTTGATCGAGAGCGCGCATCGAACCCGGTCGCCGTAATCGAGGATCGCGGTGGTCCTGGTCTGGGCCATCTCGTGGTTCGGGTGGCCGATGGTCTTGGCGTGCACCCCTTGCGGATCGCCGAGCACCTGGCGGATAAGATCGAGATAGTGGATCGAATGCATGGCGATCTCGATGCGCGGCAGGCCCTTGAGGAACGCCCACAGGCTCCACGGCGTGGCGAGCACCAGATGCGCCTCGAAATCCACGACCTCGCCGAGCAGGCCTTTTGCAATCGCGTCCTTGAGCGCCAGCATCATCGGCGCGAAGCGGAGCTGGAAATTGACCGCAGCCTTGAGCTTGCGTGCCCTGCAGATCTTCAGGATCTCGGTCGCCTCGGCGAGATCGTTGCCCATCGGCTTCTGGATCAGCACCGCCGCGCCTTCGGGCAATTTGGCGAGCACGCCCGCATGCGCCGAGGGCGGCGTCGCGAGATCGAAGACCGCACCGGGAACGGCGGCGGCCGCTTCGACAGATGCATAGGTCGCGACGCCCCACTTGTCGGCCAGCGCCCGCGCCTTCTCGGCATTGGGGTCATAGAGACCGGCGATGGGGAAGCCGCCCTTGCGATAGGCCGGGAAATGCGCGTCGGAGACGATCGATCCGGCGCCGAAAGTGACGATCGGACGGGGGCTGGCGGGGAGTGGCCAGGACTGGGCGAGCGTCGAGGGATCGAAGGTCATTGAAGGATTCCGAGGTCGCAGTGGCCGCCGATCTCACCCCTCACCAAGCGCGCCCAAGCATTCGCCCTCGGCTCATGCGGGCTTGCTATCCTCTCCCACAAGGGGAGAGGTAGGGTGCCACGATCTCGGCCTCGATTGAGGCAAGGTGGAGCCGCGAGTCTACCTCTCCCCTTGTGGGAGAGGATACGAAGGCCCGGTGAGCGAAGCGAACCGTCGGCCGAAGTTGGTGAGGGGTAAAATTTCACCCGCGGCGCTTCTTCAATCATGATGAAACACCTCTTCCATCCCCGCCCACCATTCGCCGTCCTTGCGGGTCGCAAGCGGTGCCTGGCAGGGCATGCAGACGGCCCACCAGTCCTGGGTCACCTTGTCGGCGGCCATCTTGGCCATGTCGGCGGCGAAATCCGTGCCGTGATATTCGAAATAGGCGAAGAGCAGGTTTTCGGGTTCTTTCAGGAAGATCGAGTAATTGCGGATGTTGCAGGCGGTGATCATCGCGAGCACGTCGGGCCAGACGGCGGCGTGCAGGCGCTTGTATTCCGCAATCTTCTCGGCGTTCAGGCCGATCACCTGTCCCATGCGCTGCATGTCAGTCCTCCCTCGTATCGATCGTACAGGTGAATTCGCCGATCGACCGGCGCTTCACCTCGTCCCAATCCCAGTCGATGCCGATGCCGGGCTCGCTCGGAGCCAGGGCATGACCCTCCTCGATCAACATATGCTTTCCGGTGATCTCATCAAGCTGCGGAATATATTCGACATATTTTCCGTTGGGGACCGCGCAGGTCAGGCTGACATGAAGCTCCATGAGAAAATGCGGGCAGACCGGGATGTCGAAGGCTTCGGCCGCATGGGCGACCTTGAGCCACGGCGTGATGCCGCCGATGCGGCCGACATCGACCTGGACGATCGAGCAGCCGCCGCGCTGCATGTATTCGCGGAAATGGCGGATCGAATAGAGCGATTCGCCCACAGCTATCGGTGTCGCGGTCGAGGCGGAAAGACGGACATGGCCGTCGATATCGTCGGCGGCGATCGGCTCCTCGATCCAAGCGAGGTCGAGGTCGCGCAGCCGCTCGGCGCGGCGGATCGCCTCGTCGACGCGGAAACCCTGGTTGGCATCGGTCATGATCTCATAGCCATTGCCGACCGCCTTGCGGACCGCCTCGAGACGAGCGACGTCTTCCGAGCCATGCGGTTTTCCGATCTTGACCTTGGAACCGGTAAAGCCCTTTGCCTTGGCAGCCAGCGCGTCCTCGACCAGCGCCTCGGTCTCGATATGCAGCCAGCCGCCCTCGGTCGTGTAGAGCGGGCAACGGTCCTTGGCGCCGCCGGCGAGTTTCCAGAGCGGCAGGCCCTGCTTCTTCGCCCGGAGGTCCCAGAGCGCGGTGTCGATCGCCGCGATGGCGATCGCGGTGATGGCACCGATCGTCGTGGCGTGGGTGAAGAATTCGAGGTCGTGCCAGATCGCCTCGATGCAATCGGCATCCTGTCCGATGATCCGCGGCGCGAGATGATCGGCGAGAAGCCGCATCACCGACGAGCCGCCCGTGCCGATCGTGTAGGAATACCCCGTCCCGACGGCGCCGTCCGAGTCGGTAATCGTGACGATCGGGGTCTCCTGGCTCACGAAACTCTGGATCGCATCCGTGCGCCTGACCTTGGGCACGAGGTCGACCATGCGGAGTTCGACACGTTCGATGCGGGCCATGTCAGGACCTCAGCGTCTTGCCACTGGCGGCATCGAAGAGATGTGCCTGCGAGAGATCGAAGCTGACCGCGATCCTGTCGCCGGGCAGCAGCTGCCGCGGATTGAGCATCCGGCCGACCCAGTCGCGGCCGGCATAATCGAGGAACACCAGCGTCTCGTTGCCGAGCGGTTCGGTGATCGAGACCTTGAGCTCCATCGGGTGCACCGCGCCGGCATCGCCCGCATGCAGGCCGTGACCGGTCGGATAGAGATCGTCGGGCCTGAGGCCGAAGACCACCTTCTGCCCGGCCGAGACGTTGGCCTCGAACTGACGCGGCAACGGCAGCCGGTCGCCGTTGGAGAAGACGAGGCTTCCGGCATCGATGGTCGCCTCGGTGAGGTTCATCGGCGGCGAGCCAATGAAGCCGGCGACGAAGCGCGTGGCCGGGCGTTGGAACACTTCCTCCGGCGTGCCGGCCTGCTCGATATGGCCGTCGCGCATGATGACGATGCGGTCGGCGAGCGTCATCGCCTCGACCTGGTCGTGGGTGACATAGACGACGGTCGACTTGACCTTGGCATGCAGCTTCTTGATCTCGGTCCGCATCTGGGTGCGCAGCTTGGCGTCGAGATTGGAGAGCGGCTCGTCGAACAGGAAGACTTCCGGATTACGCACGATGGCGCGGCCCATGGCGACGCGCTGGCGCTGACCGCCAGAGAGCTGCGACGGCCGCCGCTCCATCAGGCTTTCGAGGTCGAGTGTCCTCGCCGCATCGTTGACGCGGGTGTCGATCTCGGATTGCGGCCGGCCGGCGATCTTGAGCGAGAAGCCCATATTCTCGCGCACGGTCATGTGCGGGTAGAGCGCATAGGACTGGAACACCATGGCGAGATTGCGGGCCCGCGGCGGCAGGTCGTTGACCACCTTGCCGCCGATCAGCACCTCCCCGCCCGAGATGTCCTCGAGCCCGGCGATCATCCGGAGCGTCGTCGACTTGCCGCAACCGGACGGGCCGACCAGCGCGATGAACTCCCGGTCGGCGACATCGAGATTGATGCCGTGGACAATCTCCAGCGCGCCGTAGCGCTTGACCAGGTTTCGGAGAGAGACGGTAGCCATGCTCGCAATTATCCTTTGACGGCGCCCGAGGTCAGGCCGGCCACGAGATGCTTCTGAACGATGAAGGTGAGAACGAGGGCCGGGATGATCATCACCACGGCGAGCGCGCACATGCCGCGCCAGTCGATGGTGAATTCCGACGTGTAGTCGAGGAGGCCGACGGGCAGCGTCTTGGAGTTGACCGAGCGCGTGAGGTTGGAGGCGAGCGCGAATTCGTTCCAGGAGGTGAGGAAGGCGAAGATGCCGGCCGAGGCGATGCCGGGCCCGGCCAGCGGGAACTCGACCTGCCAGAAGGCCTGCCAGCGCGTGCAGCCGTCGATCTGCGCGGCCTCGGCGAGATCCTTCGGCACCTGCCGGAAGAAGCCGTCGATCAGCCAGATGGTGAAGGGCACGTTGAGCGCGACATAGACGAGGATCAGGCCGACATGGGTGTCGAGCAGGCCGAGCCGGGCGAAGACGAAGAACAGCGGCAGCGAGAGCGCGATACCCGGCACGGTGCGCGTCAGCATCAGGCCGAGAAACCAAGCGCCCTTGCCGCGGAACGGGAAGCGGGCGAAGGCGTAGCCGCCCGACATGCCGATGGCCAGCGCGATCGCCGTCGAGGTCACGGAAATGATCAGCGAATTGGTGAAATAGCTGACCACGGGAATGCCGCCCTGCCCTACACCAGAGAACATCGCGACATAGGCGTCGAGCGAAAGGTCTGTGGGGATCCAGACCGGCGGCTTGGCCATGATCTCGACCGTTGGGCGGAGCGAGGAGAGGACGATCCAGAATCCGGGCAGGCAGATAACCAGCATCGCCAGGAACAGGCCGATGAAATGGCCGATCCGGAGCAGCCGCCGGCGGAAACGATGGGAAGCGTTCGCGTCGGCCATGCTTACCACTCCGTTCCAACCTGGGCGCGGGCAGCGGCCAGCTTGCGATAGAAATAGACGGTGAAGACGATCGACAGCAGGATCGAGAAATAGGCCATGGCATTGGCGACGCCCATCTTGGCGTCGGCATAGGCTGTGCGCGACACCAGCGTCCAGAGCAGTTCCGTCCGCTTGGCCGGTCCGCCGTCGGTCATGATCTTGACGATGTCATAGGCACGGGCGACGTCGAGCGAACGGATCGTCATGGCGATGTAGGCGAAGGGCATGATGAAGGGCCATGTGACATAGCGGAAGGTCTGCCAGGGCGTGCAGCCATCGACCTTTGCCGCTTCGATCGGTTCCTTCGGCATGGCGAGGAGGCCGGCGAGGATGAGGATTGCGAAGACCGAAGTGGAGGACCAGATCTCCGCGACCGCAATCGAGAACAGCGCGAGATTGCCGTCGATGAGCCAGGGGATCGCCGTATCGGTCAGCCCGAGCGCCTGCAGCGCGTTGTTGATCAGCCCGACATTGTCGTTGAACATGAACTTGAACTGGAAGCCAACGAGCAGCGGCGAGAACATCATCGGAAACATCATGATGGTCCTGAGCGCGCGCTGCCCGCGCGTCGCCTTTTCGACCAGCATGGCAAGGCCGAGGCCGAGCAGCATTTCAAGGTTGAGCGCCACCGTGAGCAACAGCAGCGTCCGGCCGAAGGCAATCCAGAACTCCCGGTCGGTCAGCAGCCGCGCATAGTTGCGCAGGCCGATGAACGTCCAGAACGTATCCGGCTTGGTTAGGCGGAACGGCGTGAAGCTCGAATAGAGGGAGAGCGCCAGGGGTACGATCACCACCGCCGCAAGCACCAGCACGGCCGGCAGCAAGAGCAGGAACGGCGCCGAGGGTTTCCATCCCTTCATCAATTGCTCCGGAGTATGCTGTCGCCCGGCATCTTCACCAGGCATGCTTGAATTGAGATCTGCCCCTCACCCTCCCCGCTCCCCGCAAGCGGAGATAGGGGACGATGGAGGCGAAGGCAGCGCCGCACATCCCTTCTCCCCGCGCGCGGGGAGAAGATGCCGGCAGGCGGATGAGGGGCAGCGCCAGCGCCACCCCTCTCGGTAGCATCAGAGCGCGCCGCCGTCCTCGAGGATCTGCGTCGCCTTGGCAGCCGCGTCGTCCAGCGCCTGCTTGGACGTCTTGTCGCCGAGGATCGCGGCCTGAAGCTCCGGATAGACGGCGTTGGAGATTTCGATCCAGAACGGCGTCTGCGGCACCGGGAAGGCGTGCTGGGCAGCCTCCTGGAAGGCGGTCAGCACCTCCTTGCGGTACGGATCGCTCTCGGCGGCCTTGATGTTATGTTCCCAGACCGCGGTCCGCGTCGGCAGCGGGCCTGCCGAGGATTCGAGCGTCTGGCTCTCTTCGTTGGTGAGGAACCAGACGAGCGAGGCAGCCGCCTCCTTGTTGGCGCAGGCCTCGGTCACCGAGAAGCCGTGATGGCCCGACCAGCCGGTGCGGATCTTGGCCGAACCCATGGGCTGCACCTTCACGCCGACATTGCCGGCCACCTTGGACGACTTCGGGTCGTTGAAGAAGCCGGCCCAGCCGGGCCAGTCGAGGTTGAGCGCAACGGTGCCGGACGCGAAGCCCTGGCCGAGGTCGTCCCAGAGATAGTTGGTCGTACCGGCCGGCACCGCCTTGTTCTTGTACATGCGGACGAACCAGTCGAGCGCGCGCACGCCGGCCTCCGAATTGAAGGCAGGCTTGCCGTCGCTGTCGAGATACTCGCCGCCCTCGGCGACCAGCATTTCATAAAAGCGGCCGTTGATCGCCTCTTCCTTGCCGGCGAACTGCGTACCGTAGAAATCCGGCGGATTGGAGAAGAACTCGGCTTGATCGGCGAGATCGGACCAGGTGTCCGGCGGCACGAGGTCGCGGCCGTACTTTTCCTTGAACGCCTTCTTCTTGGCTTCGTCGGTGTAGAGGCTCTTCTGGTAGTAGAGCGCCGAAACGTCGAACTGGGCGCGCGGGAGCATCACCAGCTTGCCATCGAGCGTCGAGGCGGCGATGTTGGCCGGCACGAAGGCGTCGATCTCGGACTTCGGAAGGTACTTCGCGAGGTCGATATAGATGTCGGGATATTGCGGCGCGAAGGACGAGTGGTTCGACCCGACGCACCAGCTGATTGTGCCAGACGCGATGTCCGACTTGATTTCCTTATCGAGCTCGAAGTGGTTCTTCTTGGACAGCACGTTGACCTTGGCGCCGGTCAGCTTCTCCCACTCGCCGATCCGCGCATAGAGCGCTTCATATTGCTGACCGCCGATCAGCTTGGCATCGATCGTGACGCCCTCGAACTTGCCCGGCAGATCCTGGGCGGCTGCGGCGCCTCCCAGCATGACCAGGGCTATGACGCCGGCGGACGCGCCGGCAAGAAGCTTCCTCATGACCTTCCTCCCTCATTGGTCCCCGACGGAGCGGGGCGCAAAACCCTCACCCGTGAGCGTTTCATTCATATATAAACACTTCATTCACGGAGCGTCAAGCGCATTTGCGTTGCCAGTCGGGCAGGCATGCGTATATGAATTTGTCCATTCATTAGGGAGATGGCCTTGGACGCCGACGACAATGATCGCTACCGCGCACCGGCTCTCGACAAGGGATTGGACATTCTCGAGCTCCTGGCGGGCATCGATGGCGGTCTCACCCAGGCCGAAATCGCAAAGCAGCTGGGACGCAACGCCAACGAGTTCTACCGGATGCTCGACCGGCTGGTGAAACGCGGTTACGTCACCCGGCTGGATGGCGACCGCTATTCCCTGACCCTCAAGCTGTTCGGCCTCGCCCAGCTGCATGCGCCGGTGCGCCGGCTGGCCTCCTATGCCACCCCGCTGATGCGGGAACTGGCCGAGACCACCAAGCAGGCCAACCAACTGGTCGTCTTCGATCGCGGTGCGGCCGTGGTCATCGCCCAGCAGGAGGCGCCGGGCTACTGGGGCATTTCGATCCGCGTCGGCTCGCATATCAGCCTGTTCAACACCGGCTCGGGCCACGTGCTGCTCGCCTTCCGCTCGACCGAGGAGCGGGCGATGATGATCAGTGAATATGAGGGACGCACCGAGGCCAAGACCGAGCAGACCGAGGATGTCATCGAAAGGCTCGACCAGATTCGCGCCCGCGGCTATGAAATGATGCCCAGCCAGCAGATGGCTGGCATCGTGAACCTGTCAGCGCCGGTTCTGGGGCCGGATGGACGGGCGATCGCGGCGTTGACCATCCCCTACATGACCATCATCAACATGCCGGCGGCGCCAGACATTTCGCGCACGATCCAGCACCTGCTCGACACGACGCGACAGCTTTCGGCACTCACCGGGCGCGAACTGGCCGCCGGCTGAAATTCTTATATGAAGAGGTTTTTTTTATTTGAATGATCGGGCCGCCCATGCGACAGTCATCCCGACTGCCGCCGGCGGCATGACGGGAGGAGGCCCTGATGATTGTCGATACCCACCTGCACATCGTGGACATGGCGGCGCTCGCCTATCCGTGGCTCGACGGCGCCGGTTCGCTGAACCGCAACTGGTCCTATGACGACTATGCCCGCGAGGCGCGGCGCCTCGGCATTGTCGCGACGCTGCATATGGAGGTCGATGTCGCCGACAGCGATATCGAAAAGGAGACGGACTATGTCGCGGGCATCGCCGCCCGCCCGGCAAGCCTGCTGGTCGGCGCCACCGCCGCCTGCCGGCCGGAAGATGCGGGCTTCGCCGCCTATCTCGAACGGGCGCGCGCCAATCCCGTCGTCAAGGGCTTCCGCCGCGTGCTGCATGTGATGCCGGACGACCTCTCCGCGTCCCCCCTCTTCCGGGAGAACATCCGCCGCCTCGCCGGCACCGGCCTCACCTTCGACCTCGTCGTGCTGCCGCGCCAGATCGGCCGGGCGATCGAACTGGTCGACCTCGCCCCCGACGTGCAGTTCGTGCTCGACCATTGCGGCGTGCCCGACATCAAGGGTCAGGCCTATGACGACTGGGCCCGCGGAATCGGCGAGATCGCCCGCCGCCCGAACGTGGTCGGCAAGCTTTCGGGCATCGTCGCCTATACCGATACCGAGACCTGGACCCTCGACACGATCCGACCCTATGCCGAGCACACGATCGGCGCCTTCGGCTTCGACCGTATGGTCTGGGGCTCGGACTGGCCGGTCTGCACGCTCGGCGGCAGCCTCTCCACATGGGTCGGCGCGACCCACGCCCTGCTCGACGGTGCATCGAAGGACGAGAAGCACGCGCTGCTGGCAGGCAATGCAATCAAGCTCTGGAACCTGAAGGTCTGATCATGACGGCGACGGTCGGCATCCACTCCACCCATCCGAAGACCATGCCGTCCGACCATGCCGCGCTGCCGGTGTGGAATTCGGAAAACTGGTTCTACGAGGATTTCGAAGTCGGCCACAGGATCCGCTCGATCCGTCGCACGATCAGCGAGGGCGAAAGCCAGCAGTTCAACGCGCTGGTGCTCGACATGCACCCTTACGTCAGCGACCAGATCTTTGCCGAGACCGAAGGGCTCTTCGGCAGGCGCCTCGTCGCCGGCGCCTTCGTCTTCTCCGCCGGGCTGGGGCTCGTCGCCACCAACTGCATCAACGCCTTCTCCTACGGCTACGACAAGCTCCGCTTCATCAAGCCCACCTTCATCGGCGATACGATCTACACGATCCGCACCAACCTCGCCAAGGAACCGAAATACGAGACGCTCGGCCTGATCCGGTCGTCCTATGAGGTATTCAAGGGAGAGGGCGAACTCGTGCTCTATTGCGAGCATATCCAGACGGTGAAGTATCGGGAGAAGGTGGCGTGAGCCTCGGCGCCGGAGCGCGGAACCCCTCACCAACTTCAGCCAAGAACTCGCTTTGCTCGTTCGGCCTGCGTTCGGATCTTCAATCGATCCACTGGATCGATTGCTCCGCCTTGCGAAGCGATCCTCACCCTCTCCCACAGGGGGAGAGGTAAAGTGCCATGCGCGCCTACCTCGCTCGTGGCGCCGATCGCGCATCGAGTCCACCTCTCCCCTTGTGGGAGAGGATAGCAAGCCCGCCAGAGCCGAAGGCGAAGGCTTGGGCGCGCTTGGTGAGGGGTGGTTCTCCCCCCCTATCCCTGGCTCTCTTTGAACAACCGATTGAGATCCGCCACCACGACCTCGCCCTTATCTCCCGCCTTCAGCCCGGCATTGATCCGTTCCGATGCCGCCTGCTGAAACGCCATATAGCCGTCGTAGCGTGGGCGAACCCAGGAAGCATCCAGCGTGGCGCGGGTGCCGCGGTAGAAGTCGCCGGTCGCGGTATTGACCGCGTCGTCCTCCCAGGCCGCCGCATGCCCGGGCTGGCCGCCGGCTGCCGCATAGGGTCCCTTCTGCACATCGCCGCTCGCGATCCAGTAGGCGAAGTCGATGGCTGCGGCCTTGTTTTCGGAGAAGACCGAGACGGCGATGCCGGTACCGCCGAGCGCCGAACCGGCGGGGCCGATGATACCGGCCTCGGGAATGTCAGTGAAGGTCAGGAGATGCGGCCGGAAGCCCGGGATGGCGTAGTTCACATAGCCGTAGATATAGGGCGCGCAGGCGATCTCGCTCCGCTCCTCCGCCATCCGCTCGAAGACCGCGATCGGATCCATGTCGAAACAGGCGGGATCGATGAGGGCGACGAGTTCCGCCATCATCGCAAAGGCCTTCGCCCCCTTGGCCGGCGCGATCAGCACGTCGCCTGACGTCGCGCAGGGCGCCATCAGGTTGGCCGAGAGCGTGTAGAAGGTCATCAGCGAATGCGGCGGCCGGAGCGGCAGCAGCACGCCGCCCTGTTCGGCGAGTTCGAGCACCTCGTCCCAGGTCTCGGCCGGGTCGGCGAGGTCGTCGCGGAAGGCCTGGACCTGGGTCGCGGCGTCGATGGGGAAGGCCCATTGCCGGCCTTGCCAGTTGTAGCTCGCGAAGGACTCGCCGATGCTGCCCCGCGCCACCGCGTCGAAGTCCGCCGCGCGTCCCACGACATCGAGCGGTTCGAGGCACCCTTCCTTCGTGATCTTGCCGACATGCGGGTGGTCGATGACGATGAGGTCATAGGCACGGGCCAGCTCCTCGACCGGAAAGCTTTCGAAATCCTGCAGCGAGCGCTTGTCCCATTCGATCTCAACGCCCTTGTCCGCGCGGTAGATCGCCGAACAGGCCACCATCGGATCGTAGCCGCGCGGATGGCTCCAGGTCATGCCCTTGAGCTTGGTCATAGCGCAAACTCCGCCCGGATCGCCGCACTGTGCTCGCCGACCTTCGGCGCGGCACGATCGTGGTGCGGCCTGACCCCGTCGACACGAAGCGGCGAACATGTGGTGAGGATCGAGACATCGTCCTCGCGCGTCACCCGCTGCAGCATGTCGAGCACCTTGAATCCGTCATGCGCCATGAGTTCCTCCCAGTTCAGCACGCGCGCGCACCAGATGTCGGCGGGCTCCAGGATAGCGAGCCATTCGTCGATCGTGCCGGTTTCGATCTTCGCCGAAATGATCTTCTTGATCGCGTCGCGCTCGGTGAACCAGCTCGACGGGTTGTCGTTGAAGGGCAACAGTTCGGGAATGTCGAGCAAGGCCTGCAGCCGCCCGATCGGCGTCATGGCGATGGCGAGATAGCCGTCCTTGGCGGGATAGACGCCATAGGGCGCCGAGAGATAGGCGTGCGCACTGCGGAATTCCGACCGTTTCGGCATGCGCCGGCCATCGTTCAGATAGGTCGTGAGAACCTCGAACTGGAAATCCACCAATGCCTCGAGCAGACTGGTCTCGACATGGCTGCCGCGGCCGGTGATGCCCTTCTTCACCAGCGCTGCGAGCACGCCCTGGCAAAGCGCCGCGCCCGCCAGCATGTCGCCGACGGCGAGCCCGAAGGGCACGGGCCCCTGCCCCTCGTCGCCGTTGAGCCACATCAGGCCCGACCGCGATTGCGCCAGGAGATCCTGTCCCGGCCGCTTCACCCAGGGCCCCTCCTCGCCATAGCCCGAGATCGAGGCATAGACGATGGCCGGGTTGATCTTGCGCACCGACTCGTAGTCGAAGCCGAGGCGCTCGATGACGCCCGGCCGGAAATTCTGGATGAGGACGTCGGCCCGGGCGAGCAGCGCCTTCAACGCATCCAGATCAGCCGGGTTCTTCATGTCGAGCGCGAGGCTCTCCTTGCCGCGATTGATGGCGTGGAAAATGGTCGAGTCGCCGCCGATCTCGGTGTCGCTCAGATAGAGCCGCCGCGACAGGTCGCCGCCGTCGGGCCGCTCGATCTTGATCACACGCGCCCCGAGATCGAGCATGCGGAGCGAACAATAGGGGCCCGACAGAAACTGGCTCATGTCGACGACGAGCAGGCCGTCCAGGGGCAGATCTTTATGCGTGGTCATGAAGCTCTCACATCGTCCGGCGGGCCCGTGACGGAATCGCGCCGCCCGGCCTTCGCACCGGAAGATGCGACGGACGGAGAGCGAGTGGCCAAAGCGAGCCCGCGGGACCCTCCCAGTTCATTCTTATGTGAAGAGACTATTCAAATATGGGGAGGAATGCAAGCGCAACCCGCAAAGCTTGGGCGCTCCGCCGGTCGCTTTCCGAGCAGGGCGCAAACCGCGGCCGGATACCGCGCCCACACCCGCCCGGAGCACGTTGGCGCACGAATTCGACCACGCAAGACGAGGGGAAAGGACCAAAGAAGTTTTGAACAGAAATGATGGTAGCGGGAGGCAGAGTTGAACTGCCGACCTTGGGGTTATGAGTCCCACGCTCTAACCAACTGAGCTATCCCGCCACAGCCGTACCGGATGTGTTCCGGCTGGACGGGCGGCTTATAAGTCGGCCTTTCCCGTCCTGTCAAGCGCTATCGGTGGATTTTCCAAGCGCGTTTCCGCCGAGGCCGTCAGGCGGCCACATGGCTTTCGAGCAACTGCCGCAGCAGGGTTTCGGCATGCTTATCCTTCTCAGACCGCTCGATGAATCCGCCGCCTAGCACGCGGGCGTCCGCGCCAGGGGCGGAGTAGAGCGCGCAGGCCTGACCCGGCGCCACGCCGGCCTCGCCTTCCATCAGGTCGACATAGATGCCGCTCCGGTCGGCATGGAGCCGGGCCGGCTTCGGCGGCCGCGACGACCGTACCTTGGCGAAACAGTCGAGCCCGTCCCCGGCTGCGGCCGCAAGCGCGAGGTCGCCAAGCCAATTGATGTCGCGCAGATAGAGCCTGCGGGTGTCGAGCGCCTCCTTGGGGCCGACAATGACCCGGCGCGAGCGCGCATCGAGATGAACGACATAGAGCGGCTCGCCGACCGCCACGCCGATGCCGCGGCGCTGGCCGATCGTATAATGCAGGATGCCGTCATGGGTCCCGAGCACCCGACCATCGAGATGCACGATCTCGCCACCGAGCTTCGAATCCGGCCGGAGCTTGGTGATGACATCGGAATATTTGCCCTGCGGCACGAAGCAGATGTCCTGGCTGTCGGCCTTCTCGGCGACGACCAGACCCATATCCGCCGCATAGGCTCTGACCTCGGCCTTCGACATGCCACCGAGCGGAAAGCGCAGATAGTCGATCTGCTCCTGGGTCGTGGCGAAGAGGAAATAGCTCTGGTCACGCTCGGCATCGATCGGCCGGTAGAGCGCCCGCCGCTCGGGCTGGCCCGGCGCCGGCGCCGAGCGCGAGCGGATATAGTGACCGGTCGCGAGCGCGTCCGCGCCCAATTCGCGTGCGGTGATCAGCAGGTCCGCGAACTTGACAGTCTGGTTGCAGGCGACGCAGGGAATGGGCGTCTCGCCGGCAACGTAGCTTTCCATGAACGGATTGATCACGGCGTCGCGGAAACGCCGCTCATAGTCGAGCACGTAATGGGGAATGCCGAGCGTCTCGCAGACCCGCCGGGCATCGTCGATATCCTGGCCGGCACAGCAGGAGCCAGCGCGGTGCACGGCGGCGCCGTGGTCGTAGAGTTGCAGCGTGATGCCGATGACCTCGTAGCCCTCGCGTGCCAGAAGCCCCGCGACGACAGACGAATCCACCCCGCCCGACATGGCAACCACCACACGGGTCTCTTCGGGACGCTTGTCGAAATCGAGGCTGTTCACGGGACGCTCTACTCCGAAATGGTCCGCCGGCCGGCCGGCTTTAGCATGAAAATCCGCGTGGATATAGGAGTTTGGGCCGGCCTGGACAAGCCGGTGAATCTCGAAAGAACTCGCAAGTCTGCCCGCATGAATCTGTTTTCAATAAGGATTTCAGAAAATTATTCCGGAGCGTTTAGGCAATTTTTAAATCTGGACCCGTAAAGTCGTTCCACATGGTCTTTGTTTGTGTAGAGAGTCCAATGACCGAAACCATTCGTCCACGCGTCAAATATGTCATCGGACCCGATGGCAGCCCGCTTACGATCGCCGATTTACCGCCCTCCAATACCCGTCGCTGGGTGATCCGGCGCAAGGCGGAAGTCGTCGCTGCCGTGCGCGGCGGCTTGCTCAGCCTTGACGAAGCCTGCGAACGCTACACCCTGACCGTGGAAGAATTCCTGTCCTGGCAGAGCTCGATCTCCGAACACGGGCTTGCCGGTCTGCGCACGACACGCATCCAGCAATACCGTCACTGACATCTTTGAAGTTTCCTTTCGAAGGGCCGGCTTTTGCCGGCTTTTTTCTTTTCAAGTCAGGGGCTTGATCCCGATTTTCCCCCTCTCTCCCTATGCGGCGATAATGATCCGGCAGACTGTGTTCAACCGAAAGCCGAGGATCGCTTCATGTCGGACGAAACCATCAACCTGGCCCTGCCCTATATCCTGTCCGCCCAGGCCCAGAAACATGTGACCCACAACGAGGCGCTGCGGCGACTCGACGGATTGGTCCAGCTCGTCGTGCAATGGGAAGGCGACACGCCGCCGGCGATCCCGGTCGAAGGCCAGTGCTTCGCCGTCGGCTCGTCGCCCGGCGGCGCCTGGACGAGCAAGGCCCACCGGCTCGCACTCTACGAAGATGGCGGCTGGACCTTCATCCTCCCGCGGACGGGCTGGATCGCCTGGTTCGTCGAGGCGGACAGGCAGAAGATCTGGACCGGCAGCGCCTGGAACGATCTCCTGTCCGAGAGCACTATCTCGCATCTCGGCGTCAATACGTCGGCGGATTCGACCAATAGGCTGGCGGTGGCAGCCGATGCCTCGCTGCTCACCCATTCAGGGGGTGGTCATCAGCTCAAGCTCAACAAGGCAGCGGCGGGCGACACGCTGTCGCTGGTCTATCAGACCAACTGGTCGGGCCGCGCCGAGATGGGTCTTGCCGGCAGCGACGCGTTCGAAATCAAGGTCTCGGCCGACGGTGCGAGCTGGGCGACCGCGATCAGGACAACGTCGAGCGGCGCGGTGCTGCAGCCCGGTCGGCCACTGGTCCGTGCCTCCTATGGCGAAAGCGTGCTCACCCCGGCCGACGGATCGCGCACCGGCTTTGGCAACCTGAACATCAACCAGGGCGGCTTCGCAGTCGGGGCCGCGGTACCCTCGGGCAGCGGCAACCGGCTCGTGGTCCCCGTCAGCGGCTTCTACATGCTCGCCCTCTCCGCCTCCTCGACCGCCGCGGCGGCCTACACGGTGTCGGTGCAGCAGAACGGCGCGACGGACCTCGCAACAATCCGGGACAGCGACGGCGGGTCGGCGAGCTACAGCCAGTCGGTCACGACGCTCGCCTATCTCTCGGCAGGCGACTGGATCGCGCTCCGCCACACCGGCGGTGCCGAAATGCAGTTCGGCTGGGGCAAGACGGAACTGGTCATGGCGCTGATGTGAGCCTCGTTCGCGACCGGATCCCCCGGCAGGAGGTGCCCGGCGGCGACGGGACAGGCGTCCGGTGGGCGACACGAAAAGGCCCTCGCCCCTGGCGGGGAGAGGGCCGAAAACGGGACGTCGTCGTTCTGATGTCAGTCCAGGATATCAGTCCAGGTTGAAGACCAGCGGCTTGGCCGACTGGATCTCCTTGCGGGCCCGGAGCTTGGCGAGAACGTCCTCCGGCACGGGCGCATCGACATAGAGAAGCGCGATGGCGTCGCCGCCAGCCCGGTCGCGGCCGAGCTGGAAGTTGGCGATGTTGACGCCGGCGTCACCGAAGGTGGTGCCGAGCAGGCCGATGATACCGGGCACGTCGCCATTGGTCGTGTAGACCATGTTGCGGCCGACTTCGGCGTCGAGATTGATGCCCTTGATCTGGATGAAGCGCGGCTTGCCGTCCGAGAAGCAGGTTCCGGCGATCGAGCGGGTGAGGTCGTCGGTCTTGACGGTCAGCTTGATGTAACCGTCGAAGACGCCGGTCTTGTCGCGCTTGACCTCGGAGAGGACGATGCCCTTTTCCTTGATCATGATCGGCGCCGAGACCATGTTGACGTCGGCGACCTGGGCCCGGATCAGGCCCGCCAGAAGCGCCGACGTGAGCGCCTTCGTGTTCATCTCGGCCGTCGCGCCGTCGTAGAGGATCTCGATCTCCTTGATCGGCGTCTCCGTGACCTGGCCGACGAAGGCGCCGAGGCAGTCGGCGAGCTTGATATAGGGCTTGAGGATCGGCGCTTCCTCGGCCGTGATCGACGGCATGTTGATCGCGTTCGAGACCGCGCCCTTCACCAGATAGTCCGACATCTGCTCGGCGACCTGCAGCGCGACGTTCTCCTGGGCTTCCGTGGTCGAGGCGCCGAGATGCGGCGTGCAGACGACATTCGGCAGGCCGAAGAGCGGCGATGCCTCGGCCGGCTCGACCTCGAACACGTCGAAGCCGGCGCCGGCCACCTTGCCCGCCTTGATCGCTTCGGCGAGATCGGCCTCGACGACGAGGCCGCCGCGGGCGCAGTTGATGATGCGGACACCGTCCTTCATCTTGGCGAGCGCGTCCTTGTCGATGATGTTGCGCGTCTTGTCGGTCAGCGGAACATGCAGCGTGATGAAGTCGGCGCGGGCGAAGAGCTCGTCGAGCTCGACTTTCTCGACGCCCATTTCCATGGCGCGCTCCTTGGAGAGGAACGGATCGTAGCCGATGACATGCATCTTGAGGCCGATGGCGCGCTGGCAGACGATCGAGCCGATATTGCCGCAGCCGATCACGCCGAGCGTCTTGCCGGTGATTTCGACACCCATGAACTTGGACTTCTCCCACTTGCCGGCCTGGGTCGAGGCGTCGGCGGCGGGAAGCTGGCGGGCGACCGCGAACATCATGGCGATCGCGTGCTCGGCCGTGGTGATCGAATTGCCGAAGGGCGTGTTCATCACGATGATGCCGCGGCGCGAGGCGGCGGGGATGTCGACATTGTCGACGCCGATGCCGGCACGGCCGATCACCTTGAGGTTGGTCGCGGCATTGATCAGCTTCTCCGTCGCCTTTGTGGCCGAGCGGATGGCGAGACCGTCATAATTGCCGATGATTTCGAGCAGCTTGTCCTTGTCCTTGCCGAGCTTCGGCTGGAAATCGACCTCGACGCCGCGGTCGCGGAAGATCTGGACAGCGGTTTCCGAGAGTTCGTCGGATACGAGTACGCGCGGTGCCATGGATGGCCTCCTGAAAATAAACGGATCTGGGAAATGGTCGCCTCCCCCGTCACCGGAGGAGGTCTTGCGGGATCAGGCTGCCTTGGCGGTCAGCGTGACCTTCTGCTTTTCGAAAGCATAGGTCAGCCATGGCATCAGCGCCGCGACATCGGCCGTATCGATCGTGGCGCCGCACCAGATGCGGAGGCCTGACGGCGCATCGCGATAGGCGCCGACATCCACCGCCGCACCTTCCTTTTCGAGCGTCGCGACGATGCCCTTGGCGAAGGCCTCCTGCGCGTCTGCATCGAGCGCCGTCACCGCGGGATCGACGATCTTGAGGCAAACGGACGTATTCGACCGCGTCTCGGCGACCTCGGCGAGGTTGGCCAGCCAGGGATTGGCGTCGCAGAAGTCGAAGATCACCTGGGCATTGGCATCGGCGCGCGCCTGCAGCGCCGGAAGACCGCCGAGCGCCTTCGCCCAGAGAAGCGCATCGATATAGTCCTCGACGCAGAGCATCGACGGCGTGTTGATGGTCTCGCCCTGGAAGATCCCCTCGATGATCTTGCCGCCCTTGGTCATGCGGAAGATCTTGGGCAGCGGCCAGGCGGGCTCGTAGCTCTCGAGGCGCTCGACGGCGCGGGGCGAGAGGATGATCACGCCATGCGCACCCTCGCCGCCGAGAACCTTCTGCCAGGAGAAGGTGACGACGTCGAGTTTCTGGAAGTCGAGGTTTTGCGCGAACGCGGCAGAGGTCGCGTCGCAGATGGTCAGGCCCTTGCGGTCGGCGGGGATGAAGTCGGCATTGGCGACCCGCACACCCGAGGTCGTGCCGTTCCATGTGAAGACCACGTCGCGGTCGAAATCGACCTTGGAGAAATCGACCAGCTGGCCGTAGGGCGCCACGAACTTGCGGGCGTCAGCGATCTTGAGTTCCTTGAGAACGTCGGAGACCCAGCCCGAACCGAAGCTTTCCCAGGCCACCATGTCGACGCCGCGGGCGCCGAGCAGCGACCAGAGCGCCATTTCGACGGCGCCGGTGTCGGAGGCGGGCACGATGCCGATCCGATAATCGGCCGGCACGTCGAGAACCTCACGCGTCAGGTCGATGGCCTGCTTGAGCTTGTTCTTGCCGAGTTTCGAGCGGTGGGAGCGGCCGAGCGCTGCGTCTTTCAGCGCGTCGAGCGACCAATCGGGGCGCTTCGAGCAGGGGCCGGAAGAAAAGTGCGTGTTCGCCGGGAGTGTCGCCGGCTTAGCGAGTTCTACCATGATAAACTACCCTTCCAGGTATATGGCCTCTCGTTGGGGAGAGGTGTCCCGCCGCCGGAAATATGGGAAGGGAGAATCCGAGTCAAGCCGGTAGTGACGCAAATCGGAGATATTTTGACGCAATGAAAAAGCGGGGTCGAACCCCGCTTCTCCTGCATCCTTGATGGCCGGCAGTGTTACCAGGTCGTCAGGCGCAGGCCGGTCCGGAACTCGTGGCGGGTGAACCCCTTGTCCTTGCCCTTGGCGCCATAGGCCCCGAGCGCGTTTTCGAAGCCATTGAACTGGAACATGTCACCGCTCGCGATCTGGGAGAAGCGATAGCCGAAATCCATTTTCATGCGGTCGCTGATGTCATAGGACGCACCCGCCATCAGCGCATAGGTGAAGCGCCAGCTGTCGGCCCCTTCGTACGGGATCAGATCCTCATCGAGTCCTTTGGAACTGCCGCGCGTGTAATAGTCGACGTCGCCCCATTGCACATAGGTGAGGCCGGCGCCGGCACCGACATAGGGGGTGAAGCCGCGGAAAGTGCCGAGATCGACATAGCCGTTGGCCAACAGGCCGAGCGCCTTCATCTCCTGTCCGCGATGCTTGCATTCCAGGCCATTCGGCGCGCACTGCATCCAGTCCGCATCGCCCTTGAAGGCGGTCTTGAAGTAGTCGAGCGTCAGGTCCGTACGGAAGAAATCGTTGAACTGGTAACCGGCACCGGCATTCAGCGTAAAGTCGTTCGACAGCCGGCTGGCGTCGAATGTCTGGCTGGTCGTTGTTTCCGTGGCGAAGTCGAACGACTTGTAGGTCGGGTCGCCACCCGTGATGCTGGCATTGTAGCCGAGATCGCCGCGGATATACCAGCCGCCGACGCCCGCGATCGTGCCGGTATATTCGGGCGCGTCGACCGGCGGCGGCATGTCGAAGGCGAAGGCCGGGGTTGCGACGAGCGCCAGCACGGCAAACAGGCTGTGGCGGATCTTCATGGCGATTTCCTCACGACGCGGCCGCACCAGGGCAGCCCAACTTTTCTTGAGGAGACTATGCCAACCAGTGGTTAACCCGCGGTTAAGCATGTTTCGTGAGGGATCGGTAACCGTATCTGTTTACCGATCCACCCCATCACGGCGGAAGACGGCGCCTTTCCATGCTGGCCGGCGATTGTCGATTGTCAGTCCGGTCCCGTCTGCGCTAACCATGCCGGGCGACCGGGAGGAGACGCGGATCCATGACCACAGCACGAATCGGCATCATCGGCACCGGAATCATGGGCTCGGACCACGCCCGCATTCTCGCCGCCGGCGTCGCGGGTGGCGTGCTCGCGGGCCTGCAGGATGCGAGCCGCGACCGGGCGGAGGCGCTTGCCGGCGAGACCGGGGCACGGGTCTTCGACGATCCTCAGTCAATGATCGCCGACACCGGGATCGACGCGGTGATGATCTGTTCGCCGGACCCGACCCATCACGCGCTGGCGCTGGCGGCGGTCGCCGCCGGCAAGCCGGTGCTGGTCGAGAAACCGCTGGCAAGCAACCGCGCAGAAGCAGCCGAGATCATCGACGCCGAGATGGGGCATGGGCGGCGGCTGGTGCAGGTCGGCTTCATGCGGCGCTTCGATCCCGGCTACCGCGCGATGAAGGCCGAGCTAGAGGGCGGGCGGCTCGGTCAGGCGCTCTTCCTGCATTGCATCCACCGCAACGCCATGGCGCCCGACTACCTGACCTCCGACCTGAACATCGGCTCGAGCGCCGGCCACGAATTCGATATCGCCCGCTTCCTGCTCGACGAAGAGATCGTCGCGGCGTCGGTGACGAGCCCGCGGGCGAGCCGGCGGGCGCCCGGCCGGCAGCCGCAGTTCATCGTGCTGGAGACGGCGAGCGGGATCGTCGTCGACATCGAGGTCTTCGTCGATTGCGGCTATGGCTACGACGTTCGCGCCGAACTGGTCTGCGAGACCGGCGCGGTGTCCCTCAACCCCTCCCCCGCAACGACACTGCGCCATGCCGGCCATGACGGCTACGAGACGCCGCCCGACTGGCGCGATCGCTTTCGCGACGCCTACCGCGCACAGATGCAAGCCTGGGTCGCGGCGCTTCACGGCGGGCCGCTTGAGGGCGCGAGCGCCTGGGACGGATATCGCGCCATCCGGGTCACCGAAGCCTGTCTCGAGGCCTGGCGGAGCGGTGGCAGGGTCGCCGTTCCGCAGGAGGACAAGCCGGGCTTCTATGCCTGACCGCTGGAGGGAAAAAGATGGCGCCCGTCACGATCGATCCCGACAAGATCCGCGAATTCGCAACCCCGCAGGATTTCCACGACTGGCTGTCGAAGCACCATGACACCGCGGACGAGGTCTGGGTCAAGATCCACAAGAAGGGGTCCGGCCTTCCGTCGATCGACTGGAAGCAGGCGGTCGAGGTCGTGCTCTGCTGGGGCTGGATCGACGGGATCCGCAAGAGCCTCGACGACAGGAGTTTCGTGCAGCGCTTCACCCGGCGCAGCAGGAAGAGCATCTGGAGCCAGATCAACAAGGACACCCTCGCGCGCCTCGTGGCCGAAGGCCGGATGACCGAGCACGGGCTGCGCGAGGTCGAAGCGGCCAAGGCGGACGGCCGCTGGGAGCGGGCCTATGCCAGCGGCAAGGACCTCGCGATTCCCGCCGATCTCCGGGCGGCCATCGACGCCAATCCGGATGCCGCGCGCATGTTCGAGACGCTCTCGGCGCAGAACCGCTTCGCGCTGGCCTTCAGGATGCACAACACCAAGACCGAGGCGGGCCGCCGGAAGAAGATCGCGGCTTTCGTGGAGATGCTCGCCCGCGGTGAGACCATTCATCCTCAGCGGCCCAAGCGATAGGCACCTTCCCTCCCCGCCTTGGAAATGTCGGAATGCCGTCGGACGCATGGTCCGTCGCCGGCATAGACCGGCGTTCACGGACAATCACGGCGCGGCGATGATCCATACCGCCGCCCAGGAAGGACTTGAGGATGAAACATGCTCTTGCCACGGCGCTGGTCGCCCTGACGCTTGCCGGCCCCTCGGCCATGACCGCCCGGGCGGCCGACGTCGAGTTCACCGAGGAGGCACCGGCCGCGGGCGACTACGATCTGCATGGCGGTGTCAAGATCGGCTACCTCGCCTGCGAGATCGGCGAAGGCGGCGGCTATGTCCTGGGCTCGGCCAAGGAGCTCGACTGCGCCTTCCGCTCGAGCATCGAAGGCGAGAACCGCGACCACTATGTCGGGACGATCAAGAAGCTCGGCATCGACCTTGGCTATACCGCGGGCGGCAAGCTGGTCTGGGCGGTCTTCGCACCGACTGCCGGCTACCACAAGGGCTCTCTCCGCGGCACCTATCTCGGCGCGGCCGCAGAGGCGACGCTGGGCGCCGGCGTGGTGGCCAATGTTCTGCTCGGCGGCACCGGCGGCTCGATCCAGCTGCAGCCGGTCAGCATCGGCGGCCAGGTCGGCCTCAATGTCGCGGCTGCCGGAACGACCGTCACGCTGAAGGCCATCCGCTGATCCGAAAACGCGAAGGAGCCGCCCCATGGGGCGGCTCCCGGGCTCCGGCCTGTCGCCGGGCTTATTTGAAGACGGGTTGCTGGCTGGGGATCTCGGCCGGCGGCATATAGGCCGTCTGGCAGGTATCGCCGAACTGGTAGCGCACGCCGGTCCGGAATTCGTGGATGTCGAAGCCCTTGTCGGAGCCCGGGCCGCCGTTGAGCTTGTAGCCAAACATATCGCCGCCTGCGACGTGGCGGTAGCGGTAGCCGAGATCGGCCTTGACCTGGCAGCTGACGTCGATCGAGGTACCGGCCATCACCGCATAGGTGAAGCGCCAGCTCTCGCGACCCTTGTGGATCACGGTATCGTCGCAGTCGCCGCCGTTGCAGGCGGTGTTCTTGAGCTTGTCCCACTGGACATAGGTGCCGCCGAGACCGACGCCGACATACGGCGTGAACAGGCCCCACTTGTAGATGTCGACATAGGCGTTGGCCATCAGGCTATAGGCCGAGAAGTTCGACACATCGCGCGACGTGCACTTGCCGCCGACGCCGCAGGTGCCGCTCGTCGAGCCGCGGAACTTGGTCGAGAACATGTAGTCGAACGTCTTGTCGACGCGGAAGTAGTCGTTGACCTGGTAACCGATACCGGCGCCGATATTGGCGGTGTTGTCGAGATCGGCCTTGTCGAAGTCGTTCACCAGCGCATTCGAGCCCTGGTAATATTCCGCACCCTTCATGTTCATGATGTCATAGGACAGGTCGCCGCGCAGGTACCAGCCGCTGGCGGCGGCCACGACCGGCTGCTCCACAACCTGCGGCGCGGGCTCGGGCGTATAGAGGTCGGCGGCGTTTGCCTGGACGCCGAAAACCAGCGCGGCGGATGCGAATGCCAGAATCCGTTTCATGATCAACTCCAAGTATCTATTGGCCGGCATTACGCCGCTGTCCGGGATCGATGCGTGGGTGAATCATGAACGGGAATGGTTAAGGCACGCTTAAGCTGTCCTCAATTGGCGCAGCATTGCCTAAGAAACTTGGTTAAGCAGACCTGAAGGAACAAGCTGGCAGCGTCAACCCGTCCGGCCGGCGAAGGACCGGGCCGGGGGCGTGGGTCGCGTCACCGGCGTCTGCCGCAGACTGTCGTCCGGAGTGCCGGAAAGCTCCTCCAGCATCACCGGTCGGGAGAAATAGTAGCCCTGGGCGTAGCGGATATTGGTGCAGGATCTGAGATAGGCCAGTTCCTCGAAGGTCTCGAGGCCCTCGACGATGACTTCCATGCCGAGCGACCGGCTCAGGGCCTCCACGGCCTTCAGGATGTTCTGGCTGCGCGGCCTCTGGTGGAGATTCGTGATGAAGGAGCGGTCGATCTTCACCTCGTCGGCGGTGATGTCGGCGAGCGCCGAGAGCGAGGAATAGCCCACTCCGAAATCGTCGATCGACACGCGGGCGCCGATGCCGCGGATCATCGGCAGCACCTCCTCCTGGAAGGTGCTCTTGGAGACGAAGGCCTCCTCGGTGATCTCGAGAATGAAGCGGGACGCGAAGCCCGTATCGGCGATACGGTTGAGGAGCGCGCGCATGAACCTCGTATCGCCGGCCTGCTTGGCCGCGACATTGAGGCTTATCGACGCGGCTTCCCCGAAAGCCTCGTTGATACGGTCGACCGACTGGATCGTCTTTTCGAGAACGATATAGGTCAGGTCGTCCATCAGGCCGAGCTCGATTGCGAGCGCGATGAAATCGCCGGGAGGCTGGATCACGCCGTCCTCGTCCAGCCAGCGCAGAAGCACTTCCACGCCGTAGATGCGACCGGTCTGAATGTCGACCTTGGGCTGGTAGGCGCAACTGACCCGCCGGTCGCGGATGGCGAGCCTGAGCCGCTGCTCGAGACGGCTCTTCTCGATCGCCGCATGTTCGATCGTCGTGTCGAAGAACTGGACCGTTCCGGTCCCCTTCGCCTTGCCGCGATAGAGCGCCCGGTCGGCATTCGCCCTCAGCGCATCGTAGCTGTTGCCGGCCTCGGGATAGGAGCTGACGCCGATCGTGGCCGAGGAGAAGATTTCATTGCCTTCGATGTAGAAGGGCTGGCGCAGCCGCTCGGCCACCGCCTGCACGTCATGCTCGAGTATCACGGGATCGGTTGCCGGCGAGAGGAGCAGCAGGAATTCGTCACCCGACAACCGGGCGAGCATGTCGGACGGACGCAGGCAGGATGCGATCCGCTCAGCGATCTGCACCAGAAGCGCGTCGCCGATATTGTGGCCGTAGAAGTCGTTGACATGCTTGAAGCCATCGACATCGATGAAGGCGATGGCGAAGGGCGCCTCGTCGGCGTCGATCAACGCCCGGACGCTCTGCTCCATCAGCCTGCGGTTGGGCAGCCCCGTCAATTCGTCGAAATAGGCGCGGCGAATCAGCGCCTGTTCACGGCCAGCCTGCTCTTCGTCCTCGAAGGCCAGGGTAACTGAGAAGCCCTCTCCGCCGGCAGCGATCGGAAAGGTCCGGGTCACGAGTGCCGGATTGGGCATCGACGCGGACAAGTGGTGTGCGCGCGCGTTCGCCCAGAGAAGATTGCCTGCCACATCGGCAAGCCCGATCCCGAACGGCAGCGCGTCGATCAGCCAGGCGGGGCCCGGCGTCGTTTCCGTTGCCATGGGCTCCGCTTCTGTTCTTCGCTCCTCGTCCTCGAAGTCTTGCATCGTTCCTCGCCCGTTCTGCCGTTAGGTCCTGTTGCGGGAGAACAGTCCCTCATTGGCGAGCGCGGCCTGGAGGCCACGGGTCAGCGCATTCTGTACAGGCGGCTCGGGATGTGCGGCGCCACCATGCGCCTGGGGCTGGTAGAGCGGGCTCCGGGGCTGCAGAGGCGCCTGCTGCACCGGCGGAAGGTGATGGGCAGGCGCTGCCGGCTGCGGCGCGGCGTGATGCTGCGCTGTGGCATGATGCTGTTGGGCCGCGTGCGGCTGGGGAGCCGGCTCGCCGCCGGCGCCGTTCTGGATGCTGGTCGCTCGACGCCAGCGGTCGATGGCTTTTTCGACGCTCGCGGCCCGCTCGGCCTCCGAAAGATACTGTGTCGGCGCCACCTGATCGCTCGCCGGCAGGCGCTCGCGCGGCAGGCGGTTGAACGAGAAGCGCAGCGGCAGCGGCAGCGCCTCGCCGACCCCGACGACCTCGCCGGTTCCGAGTGACGGCACCAGCGACAAGAGATGCACGGCGGCGTCCGAGACTGCGGAACGGAGGAGCCGATGGTCGCGCTCGTTGGCCATCCGCATCATGAAGAGTGTGGAACATTGCGACACGATCGTCGGGTCGAGCTCGGCGGGTCGCTGGGTGACGAGGCCGAGATGCACGCCGTATTTGCGGCCTTCCTTGGCGATGCGGGACAGCGCCCGTCGCGCCGGCGCAAAGCCGGTCGAATGGTCGGCGGCCGCGAAGCGATGCGCCTCCTCGCAGACAATCAGCAGCGGCGTGCCACCCTCGCTCCAGAGGCCGAATTCGAAGGCAAGCCGAAGCACGACGCAGACCACGGCGTCGACGACTTCGCCCGGGAATTCCGCGAGCTTCAGCACGGTGACGCCCTGGCGGTTGGTGTTGACGGAGAAAAGCTGCCCCAGCACGGCCGCCATCGTGTCGCCGCCGACATTGGCGTTTTCGAACATGAAGCCGTAGCGTGGGTCGTTGCGGATCGTCTCGATGCGGGCCATCAAGCGGTGGTGAATCATCCGCGTTGCGCGATTTTCGAGCTTGCCCATCCGGTCGTCGATCAGCGAGACGAGGTCCTGAATCATGTAGGGCGCAGGCGTATCGACGGTGAAGGCGGAGCCCTGGCGCGGATTGCGCCGGGTCACGAGGGTCCGGTCCACCCCGCTCTTGATGTTGGCATAGCTCGCCTTGGCGAGGGGTATCAGCTCTGCGAGGATGTCGAGCTCCTCCATGACGGCCGGCCGGCCGCCATAGATGGCGTCGGTGAATTCCTCGAAGTTGAACAGCCAGAACGGCAGCTTCAGCGTGCCGGGATCGACGATCGTGGCACGCGGGCCGAAGCTCGCGCTATATTCGTTGTGCACGTCGAGCAGCAGGACGCGCACGTCGGGCTTGGCGGCGACGAGCTCGTTGAGGATGACCGCGGCGCCGGATGATTTGCCGACTCCGGTCGAGCCAAGAACGGCGAAATGCTTGGAGACGAGCCCGTCGGCATCGACGAGCGCCGGAACGCCGCCGTCCTCCTGGACGTCACCAATCTTCATCGAGCGGCCGTCGAAAGACGAGTAGATGAGTTGCAAGTGGTCGCGGCCGAGCAGCTCCACCGCGTCCCCGATGGCGGGATATTCCCGCACGCCGCGATCGAACCGCAATGCACTGCCCGGGCCGAAGCTGATCTCGCCCATCAGGTCGACATGGGCGACCGCATAGGCGCCCTGCGGTGCCGCGCTGCCGACCGCCGACGAGATTTCACTGATCATGCCGACGGACGCGCCCTTGTCGTGGCGGAGCGCCACGAACTTCCCGACCGTGGCGCGTGGCCCCTGCGCCATCGGACGCTGCATCAGCGCGACATGGGCCTCCGAGCCCCGGCACGAGATGACCGTGCCGAGCGCGCTGCCGCGCAAGGGGTCTCCCGCGGCGAAGCTGCCGATGCCATCCTGCATGAAGAACCTCCTGAATGTGGTGTCAGGAGTGTACACGCAATAGAGCTAATGAAATGCTACGGGGGGCCCGCTGCAGGCGCTATGGTGAACGGTCGGTAAAGAAAAGCCGACTTTCGAGCATCAGGCGGCCGTGCGCACCTTGCCGATGACGTCCACGAGCCCGTCGACGATCTTTTCCAGCTGTCCGGGGTCATCGCCTTCTGCCATGACGCGAATCAGCGGCTCGGTGCCCGACGGACGAATCACGAGGCGACCACGATTCGACAGCTGGCTTTCTGCATCGGCGATCGCCGACTTCACCTGCTTGTCCTCGAGCGGCTTGCCGCCAGCGAAGCGCACATTCTTGAGCAGCTGCGGCACCGGCTCGAAGCGGTGGCAGACCTCGCTGACCGGCTTGCCGAGCCGCTTGACCGCGGCGAGGACCTGGAGCGCAGCCACCAGGCCGTCGCCGGTCGTACCGAAATCGGACAGCACGATATGGCCGGACTGCTCGCCACCGACATTGAAGTCGTGCCGGCGCATGTGCTCGACGACGTAACGGTCGCCCACCGACGTCCGCGCCAGCGTCATTCCGCGCTCGCTCATGAACCGCTCGAGGCCGAGATTGGACATGATCGTCGCGACGATGCCCTGGCCGCGCAGCAGGCCGTCATTGGCCCAGGTCTCGCCGATCAGCGCCATCAGCTGGTCGCCGTCGACAATCTTGCCCTTCTCGTCGACAATGATCACCCGGTCGGCGTCGCCGTCGAGCGCGATGCCGATATCGGCCCGCACCTCGTGGACCTTGGCGACGAGCGCCTCGGGATGCATCGAACCGCAATTGAGATTGATGTTGGTACCGTTGGGCTCGGTGCCGATGGCGACGACTTCCGCGCCGAGCTCCCAGAGCACGGCCGGTGCCACCTTGTAGGCCGCGCCATTGGCGCAATCGATGGCGACCCTCAGGCCGTTGAGCGTCACGTCGCGCGGCAGCGTCCGCTTGGCGAATTCGATATAGCGGTCATGCACGCCGTCGATGCGCTTGGCGCGGCCGATCGCGTCGGACTTGGCGAGCTGTGCCGCGATGTCCTTGTCGACCATCTCCTCGATCTGGCTCTCGATCTCGTCGGAGAGCTTGTAGCCATCAGGGCCGAACAGCTTGATGCCGTTGTCCTGATAGGGGTTGTGCGAGGCGGAGATCATCACGCCGATATCGCAGCGGAGCGAGCGAGTGAGCATCGCCACGGCCGGCGTCGGGATCGGACCGAGGACGAAGGCGTCGACGCCAGCGGCGGTAAAGCCGGCAACGAGCGCGTTCTCGAGCATGTAACCGGAGAGGCGGGTGTCCTTACCGATCACCACACGATGGCGATGGCTGCCGCGCCGGAACGTGGTTCCGACGGCAATGCCGACCCGCATGGCGAGATCGGGCGTCATTGGAAACTTGTTCGACTGACCCCGGATTCCGTCCGTCCCGAAATAGCGTCTCTTCATGATCCACCCACTGAAATCTGAGGCTCTGTCGCATGCATCCTGGAAAGTCTGAATGCCATAGTCGGGGGAATTTGCCACATCAAATTGGAAAAACCGTCAATACATAGCGTTAATCGCACACTTCCATGCAGCCAACGCATATGAAAAAGCCCGGACGAACCGGGCTTTCCACATGTCGGGCACGATGCGCCGGCTATTGCGGCTGCGGCTCGAAACCACCTTCGGGCTCGGCCGGGCCGCCCTTGGGCGTACCCGTCTTGGGCACCGAAGAGCCCCGGCTCGGCGGCGTGTCGTCGCCGAGATCGCGGGCCGGCTTGTCGCCACGGATCAGCGCCTTGATCTCGTCGCCCGACAGCGTCTCGTATTCGAGCAGGCCCTCGGCGATCGTCACGAAGGCATCGTGCTTCTCGGTGAGGATCTTGCGCGCCGCCGCATAGGCCTCGTCGATCAGGCGCCGAACCTCGTTGTCGATCTTCTGCGCGGTCGCCTCGGAAATGTTCTTCGACTGGGTCACCGAATGACCGAGGAACACTTCCTGCTGGTTCTCGCCATACATGACCTGTCCGAGCTCGTCGGAGAAGCCCCACTGGGTCACCATCGCGCGGGCGAGCTTCGTCGCCTGCTGGATATCCGAAGAGGCGCCCGACGTGATGTTCTCCTTGCCGAAGGTGAGTTCCTCGGCAACGCGACCGCCCATCATGATAGCGAGACGCGAGATCATCCACTTGTAGCTCATGGAATAGCGGTCGCCTTCCGGCAGCTGCATCACCATGCCGAGCGCACGGCCGCGCGGAATGATCGTCGCCTTGTGCACCGGATCGGCCGATTCCACGTTGATCGCGACGATCGCGTGGCCGGCCTCGTGATAGGCGGTCAGCTTCTTTTCTTCCTGGGTCATGGCCGACGACCGGCGCTCGGCGCCCATCATCACCTTGTCCTTGGCGTCTTCGAACTCGGCCATCGTCACCAGACGCTTGTTGCGGCGGGCGGCGAGGAGCGCGGCCTCGTTGACGAGGTTCATGAGGTCGGCGCCCGAGAAGCCGGGCGTACCCCGCGCCAGCACCTTGAGGTCGACATTCGGCGCCATCGGCACGTTGCGGGCATGGACCTTGAGGATCTTCTCGCGGCCGATGATATCGGGGTTCGGCACCACGACCTGACGGTCGAAGCGGCCCGGACGCAGCAGCGCGGGGTCGAGGACGTCGGGCCGGTTGGTCGCGGCGATCAGGATGATGCCTTCATTGGCCTCGAAGCCGTCCATCTCGACGAGGAGCTGGTTGAGCGTCTGTTCGCGCTCGTCATTGCCGCCGCCGAGACCGGCGCCACGATGGCGGCCGACCGCATCGATTTCGTCGATGAAGATGATGCAGGGTGCGTTCTTCTTGGCCTGGTCGAACATGTCGCGGACGCGGCTCGCGCCGACGCCAACGAACATTTCGACGAAGTCGGAGCCCGAAATCGTGAAGAACGGTACATTGGCTTCGCCGGCAATCGCGCGGGCGAGCAGCGTCTTACCGGTGCCGGGAGGGCCGACCAGAAGCACGCCACGCGGGATGCGACCGCCGAGACGCTGGAACTTCTGCGGATCACGCAGGAACTCGACGATTTCTTCGAGGTCGCCCTTGGCCTCGTCGACGCCGGCGACGTCGTCGAAGGTCACGCGGCCATGCGCCTCGGTCAGGAGCTTCGCCTTGGATTTGCCGAAGCCCATGGCGCCGCGCGAACCGCCCTGCATCTGACGCATCAGGAACAGCCAGACGCCGATGATCAGCAGGATCGGAAGGAGGTTGATCAGGAAGCCGAAGAGCCCCGACGACGAGTCTGCCTCCGGCCGCACCATCACGGTGACGTTCTTGCTCTGCAGCTTGCCCATCAGGCCATCGTCGACCTGCGGCGCATAGGTCTGGAATACGCCGTTGGTATCGGAATAGACGCCGCGCGCGCGGTTGCCGGTGAATTCGACTTGCCGCACCCGGCCACCGTCGACCGCCTTGATGAAGTCGGAATAGGGTATCTCGGCGGAGCTGACCCGGTCTCCCTGCGTCTGGAACATGCTGAACAACGCGACCAGCAGAACCGCGATGATGGCCCAGAGGGCAATGTTTCTGAAGTTGGGGTTCATATCCCTCACCGGAACAAGTTAGCCCGCCGGGTTAAACCGCGAACAGGGCCTTTTCAAGGTGTAACATAGGCATGCCGGACGGCAATGCCAAGACGAGGATCGTTCAAAACAGTCCATCAGCAAGCGGGAGGGCTGGAAAATGTTCAATCCCGAAGATCTCGGCAAGGCTGTCGGCGAGCGGCAGCCGGGTCGCCGGCAGGAAATGCTCGAACGGCGCGAGGATCGGCCGGACAGCGGTTTGCCCCGCTTTACCCTGCAGGACGCGTGGCACGACATCGAGAAGGCGGCGCCGGATATCCGGCGGTACGTCGTCCATGCCAGCATCGGGCAGGAGCGGCGGATGGTCGCGCAGGACCCGCCCCGCCCCGATCTCCAGCACCTCTCCGCCGGCATTGCGGATAGAGAAGCGGTCGTCCCAAGCCACGGTGTCGCCCGCCCTTAAGGTAACGACAGGCAGGTCGCGCGCCTCGCGCATCATATAAAGCGTTTTGCCGCGCCGGTCGAACAGGACCCGGTTCGCCGTCATCGTGACGTCCGCGCCAGACGCAAGCCGTTCGATCATGCCCGCCGATGTTTTCTCGCCCGGCCCATGCACCCGCCCGCCGAGGACGGCAGAAAGGGTCGCAAGCGCCGTCCAGTATGATGGATGCCTGACATGGCAATGCTCAAGATCCACGACAGCCAGCATGAGTCCGTGCACGACGACATGCGTACGGATAAACTGCGCGGACACCACGGCGCGAGCGGCCACAGGGCTGGCGACGGGGCCGTTTTCGAGCGCAGGCGGCGCGGATTTGCGAACGCGGATGCGTTCGAAGGCCGGATTGTCGTTCGAGGGATCGTCGATCCACTCGAGGCGTCTGTGCCGGAGAAAGGACCGGATCGCCTCCCGCCCCGCCGACAGCAGCGGACGCAGCACCCAGTGACGGCGCCCGATCAGCACCGCCTCGTCCATGCCGGCGGCAGCGGAGGCATTGCGGGCGGCCCGCATCGCGACGGTCTCCGCCTGGTCGTCCCGCGTATGCGCTGTGACGATCGCGTCCGCTCCCACGCGTGCGGCCTCGGCAGCCAGCAGCCGGTAGCGCGCGGCGCGGGCTGCCGCCTGGATGCCGGTTGCGGGTTTGGTTCCCTCCCAGGTCAGGATCGTGTGCGGCACACCGAGTTTTCGGCTCATCCCGCCGGCGCGATGAGCCTCCTTCGCAGAGCCGGGGCGGAGGCCATGATCGACGGTTGCGGCATGGAGATCGAGGCCGGAGCGACGGCGGCGCGCCTCGGCAAGGATCGCCAGGAGGCCGTAAGAATCGCTGCCGCCGGAGAAGGCGACGAGAAGCCGGAATGCGGGTGGCAGGCGGTCGAGAAAGCGGGCAATGGCCTCTTCGGGCGACACGAGGCTCGACGCGGATCGCGGAGCGTCGCCCGATCCGGGCATCATCCGCAGGAGAGCCGCTTCTGTTCGGCCGCCACCTTGGTAATGATGGCGCGAGACGCCTTGGGATAGGATTTCTGCACCTGGCGCAGGGTCGCGCAGGCGGTGTCGCGGCTGTCGAGCGCGGCGAGCGACATGGCGAGTTTCAAGAGCATTTCCGGCGCCTTGGCCGACTTGCCGTAGGTCTTGTAGGCATTGAGGAAGGTCTTCGCGGCGTCGTTGAACTTGCCTTGCGAATACTGCGCCTCACCCAGCCAGAAATTGGCGTCGGCGATCCGCTTGCTCTCGGGATGAGACGCGATGAAGGCGGAGAAGCCCTGTTCGGCGGAAGCGTAGTCGCCGGCAAGCACCTGCTCGTAAGCGGACTGGTACTGGTCGCCGTCCGAAGACTTGGTTTCCAGCGCTGCGGTCTGGTCGCCCTGGTCGACCGTCGAAGTGTCGGGCGGCGGCAGGTCCTGCGTGGCGACGGCGTTGGGATCGGCCTCTTCGGCGCCGAGGACATTGCCGTTCTGGTCGACTTCAAGCTTGCCGAGATCGATCGGCGGATTGCCCATGTCGAGCGTGTTGCCGCTGTTGTCGAGGGGCTGGTCGAGCTGGGCGGCGTCTTCCTCGGGCTGGACTTCCGGCGTTTGATCGCCGGAAGTGTTGTTCGCCGTGTCCTCGGTGGCAGGCTGCTCGACCGCGCTCTTCTTCTTGGTCTTGCCGCCCTCGAGTTCCTGGAAGCGGAACTCGTTGTCTTCCTGAGCCTTGCGCAGCTGTTCCTGCATCTGCAGGAGCTGGAAACTCATTTCCTCGACCCGTCCATTGAGCTGCCGGAGTTGCTCCTCCAGTTGCTGCACCCTGAGTTCGGTGTCGACCGACTGGGCGGACGCAGCCATGGGCGTGAACGCAAGACATGCCGTGGCCGCAATGGCAAACATGCCGGCCAGAAGCTTTTTCGTCATTTGTCCTCGATCCTAGCGTTGCGGAGATTCGCGCGCGCCGCGCGCACCGGCTGTTCTTTCAAGTCCGCGACAAAAAAGCAACGGAGTCAGGCGGAAGTGTGGAGCTCCGCGGCAACTTGCCTTCATCCGCCGAGGTCGGGGGCAAGAACCTTGTGCATGCGGTAATTCGCCAGGCGCACGCCACGCTTCTCGACCACCTGTGCGGCGTCCACGACGAAGCCACGGCGCGCGAAAAACGGCCGGGCGGTGATGCTGGCTTCGGTGAAAAGGCGGGGGAGACCTTGATGACGAGCGGCCGTCTCGACGGTCGCGAGCAGCAGGCTCGCCACGCCCTGCCCGGCGAAGTCCGGATTCACGAACATCATGTCGAGATGCCCGTCCAGTTCGAGGTCCGAAAAGCCGGCGACCGTGGTGCCGGCAACGGCCAGCCAGGTCGGCCGGCTGGCGCGCGCCCTCGCCCAGGCTGCACGGTCGACGGTAGACCAGGCGGCAACCTGGTCGGGAGCATAGTCGCGGCAGGCGGTTTGCCGGATCGCGCGCTGGAACACCGTGATGACGGCGTCGAGATCGCTGCCGTCGTAGCGCCGAATGAGGAATTCGCCTCCGGTCAATGAAGTCTCCATCCTTTGCGGACGCGGAAAGACCGCCCGCTCGGGTAAGCGGACGGTCTTTGAAAAGTCCGCTCTCTCGGATCAGCCGTTCGGGCCGCCCTTGAGGGCCGTGACCGCGCGGCGGTTCTGAGACCAGCAGGAAATGTCGTCGCAGACCGCTACCGGCTGTTCCTTGCCGTAGGAAATGGTCTTCATGCGGCTGCCGTCGACGCCCTGCGAGATCAGGTAGTCGCGGGTGGCTTCCGCACGGCGTGCACCGAGGGCGAGGTTGTATTCGCGGGTGCCGCGTTCGTCGGCATGGCCTTCGACCACGATCCGGTAGCCGGAATACTGGTTCAGCCACTGCGCCTGCTTGCGCAGTGTCTGCTGCGCGTCGGCGCGGATCGAGGACGAATCCGTGTCGAAGAAGATGCGGTCGCCGACATTGACGGTGAAGTCCTGCTGAGACCCCGGCGTGGCCGGGCTGTTCATGTTGTTGTTCAGGCCGAGGTCGTCGGCGCTGTCGAGCTTGTTCTTCTTGGCGCAGCCGGCGAGTGCGATGCCGCAGACGAGGGCGACGATGAACGGGTTGCGGGCGAGCTTCGCCATCGGGCCGCTTTTTAGTGTTTCAGAATGGCTCATGGCCTGCTCCTAAATCTTAATAGTCAAGGTTTCCGAACTCTATCCCGGTGAGGTTAATCCGATCTCTACGATCATGGTTAACAAACCGGTAATCCGGAGCCATCGACGCGATTTCTCAGCGATGGCTCCCGCTGGTCAGGCGCTCGGACCCTATTCGAGGAGCGGCGACCAGGCCGGATCCGAGGCGAAGGCCGGTGTCGGGATGCGCTGTTCGTTGTAGCCCGACAGGTCGATCGAGAAGAGCGAGGGACCGCCCGCGCCGGCGCCCTGACGGAAGAACATGATCACCCGGCCGTTCGGCGCCCAGGTCGGCCCCTCGTTGTGGAAGCCCGTGGTCAGGATGCGTTCGCCCGAGCCGTCGGGCCGCATCACGCCGATCGAGAACTTGCCGCCGGATTGCTTGGTGAAGGCGATGAGATCCCCCTTGGGCGACCAGACCGGCGTCGAATAGGCGCCGTCGCCGAAGGAGATGCGGGTCTGGCCCGAACCGTCGGCATTCATGACATAAAGCTGCTGCCGTCCGCCGCGGTCGCTTTCGAAGACGATGCGGTTGCCGTCGGGCGCGTAGGACGGTGACGTATCGATCGCCGCCGTCGAGGTCAGCCGCGTCGTGGTGCGCGAGCGGAGATCCATCGTGAAGATGTTGGCATTGCCCTTTTCCTGCAGGCTCATGATCACGCGCGCACCATCGGGCGAGAAGCGCGGCGAGAAGGTCATGCCGGGGAAATTGCCGACCACCTCGCGCTGCCCGGTCTCGAGCTGCAGCAGATAGACCTTCGGCTGCTCGCCTTCGAAGGACATGTAGGTGATTTCCTGCTGGTTGGGAGAGAAGCGCGGCGTCAGCACGATGGCCTTGGACTTGGTCAGGATGCGGACATTGGCGCCATCCTGGTCCATGATCGCAAGCTGGCGGATACGGGCATTCTTCGGCCCGGTCTCGTGGACGAAGACGATGCGGGTGTCGAAATAGCCCTTCTCGCCGGTCAGCTTCTCGTAGACCGCGTCGGCGATGATATGGGCGACCCGGCGCCAGTTTTCCGGACGGGTGTAGAACTGCTGGCCGATCAGCTGCGAACCACCATAGACGTCCCAGAGACGGAACTCGGCCCGAAGCCGGCCGTCGGCTTCCTTGGTGACGCGGCCGGCGACCAGTGCCTGGGCGTTGACGGCCTTCCAGTCCTCGAATCGCGGTGCGGCATCGGGATTGGTGATCTTCTGGATGAAGGCCGCCTTGTCGACCGGCAGGAAGAAGCCGGAGCGTTTGAGGTCGGCGGTGATGACCTGGCTGATCTGCGCCCCGAGTTCGTCGCTCGAGACGAGGTCCGAGACGGCGATCGGCATCGGCTCGACCGCGCCGCGGCGGATGTCGAGCTTGACCTCGGCCCGCGCCGGCTGCGCCAGCACCACGAACATGGCGGCGACTGCGACCAGCGCCTTGATAATTCGGTGTTTCATCATCCTAACTGAGCCTTTCAGCCTTATCGTTCTGTCTATCCGGCGGCGATGCCGCCCATCGATCGGAATTGCGGGTCCGCTACATCAGCTCACTGGGATAGAAGCTGAGTTCCACGGTCTTCCAGGTCTCGTACTTGTCCTTCGGGAGCGTGTCGAAGGGCGCGGACTTCATGACCGCGCGGCGGGCGCCGCCCTCGAGGGCGGCGAGCGAACTGCCGTCACCGCCGGAGCTCGTCACTTCGGGCGTGCCCACGAGTTCGCCATTCTCGTCGAGCTCGAAACGCACGACGATCTTGATGTCGTTCGACGTGACCTGCCCGGGCATCACCGTCCAGTTCTTTTCGACGAGGCCGCGCAGCGCATTCTCTTCCGACTGGGTCAGCTTCTCACCGCCCGTGGCAATGGTGGCACCGCGCGCCTTTTCCTTCTTGTTGCGCTTGGCGCCGCCGGGCTTTTCGTTGGTCTTGTTGAGAAGCTCGCTGATCTCGTCGGTGTTGAAATCGGACTCCTTCTTGGTCGTCGACTTCGCCGACTTGCGGTCCTTGTCGGATTTCTTGCGGTCGGGCTGCTTTGTCGGCTTCGCCTCGGCCACCTCGACCGGCTTCTTCTCGTCCTTCTTTTCCTCGACTTTCTTCGGCTCGACCTTGGGCCGGCTCGTCGGCACGGGAACGCTATCGGGGATCAGCGACTCCGCCGTCTCCTCGACCGGCTTGTCCTCGGACACGTCAGGCTTCGGTTCGGGCTTCACCTCGACCTTCGGCTGCTCGACCGCGGCAACCTCCTCCTGGGTCGGCTCGACGGCCGTGTCTTCCTTGAGGATGTCCTCGACCTTCTCTTCCTTGGTCAGCTTCTGGTCGGGCACCACGTCCTTGGAGGTCTGGGCACCCGCCTCGGTCACGTTGGTCGGCTTGTCGGTCGGCGTCGGCACGGACTTGAGGTCGAAATTGTTGTCGCCGGTATTCTGCGCGTCCGGAACCGGGTCTTCCTTCTTGGTGACCTCCGAGGCCGAATGGTCGAGCTTCGGCGCTTCCTTGTCACCCTGCTGCAGCTGCGCGACATCCTCGATCGGCACAAGCTCGACCGGCATCGCTTCGGTCATCTGAACCTCGAAAGGTTCTGGCGATCCGAACGACACCAGGAGCCACGCCGCGACCAGCGCGTGAAGCAGGAGGGATGTGAGGACGCTACCCTTCATCGTCGTGCCGTCAACCTGCGGGCTCCTGCAGCGTCACAAGACCGATGTTCTTGTATCCGGCACTGTTGAGCAGACCCATGACCTTCATGATGGTGCCGTAATCCGCCGTGGCGTCGCCGCGCACGAAGATCCGTTCCTCGTTGCCGGTCTTGGCGATCGCCGTGAGCTTGGCGACCAGCTCTTCGAGCGGCACGGGCGTCTCGGTTTCCTCGCCGAGATAGACGAGCCCTTCCTTCTTGATCGAGACGGTAATCGGCTTGGTGTCCGAATTCATCTCCTTCGCCTTGGTCTGCGGCAGTTCGATCGGCACGCCGACCGTCATCAGCGGCGCCGCGACCATGAAGATGATCAGGAGAACCAGCATCACGTCGACCATCGGCGTGACGTTGATCTCGCTCATCGGCGCCTTGCGGCCGCCACCGCGCCGGCGACCGCGGCCACCGGACGATCCGGCCTGGGGGGCTGCACCCATTCCCATCGGAGCGCCCCGCCCTTACTGTGCCGCCGCGCGCGGCTGCAGCCGCTCGTCGATCTGGCGCGAGAGAATGGCGGAGAACTCGTCGGCGAAACCCTCCATGCGGGCGACGAGCTTGTTGGCGTCGCCGGAAAACTTGTTGTAGGCGATAACCGCCGGGATAGCGGCGACGAGGCCGATCGCGGTGGCGAGCAGCGCCTCGGCGATACCCGGCGCGACGACGGCCAGATTGGTCGACTTCGAGGCGGCGATGCCCTGGAAAGAGGTCATGATGCCGACGACCGTGCCGAAGAGGCCCACGAAGGGCGCCGCCGAACCGATCGTCGCAAGCGAGGAGAGCCGGGCCTCGAGCGTCTCGGTCTCGCGCGCGAGCGTCACATCCATCGCCCGGTCGATGCGCATCTGCAGGCCGATCGGCGATCGCGCGCCGCGCTCGAAACTCTTCTTCCACTCGCGCATGGCGGCAACGAATATTGCGGCCATGCCTGATGTCTGGCGTTCGGAAAGGGTGCGGTAGAGCTCCTCGAGCGATTGTCCCGACCAGAAGACCTGCTCGAAGCTGTCGAGTTGGCGGCGGGCCTTGTTGTAGTTGACCAGCTTGTCGACCACCATCGCCCAGGTCCAGACGGAGGCGCCCAGAAGGCCCAGCATGACCAGCTTCACGATGAAGCCGGCCTGCATGAAGAGGCCCCACATGCTGACGTCGGCGTGCGCTGCGGCTGCCAGTGCTTCGGTTTCCATTAATCTCTAATCCCCGAATCCAGACGCCTGGCCATGAGACAATTCCCAGCCAGGCGGCCTGTCCATCAATCCATCGCTAATCGGCTGAAATGCAGCCTTTGGCATCGCCTATCTGCATCCCAGCCTTCTTTACGCCAAATTTGGTCAAAGGAAGGCGTGCGATGCACAAAATCTTACGTGTCCGAGTAAGACTCCATTATAGTTAAAAGAAGGTTATCGCCGGGCGGATGAGGCGGGGCGCGCGCTTGCGTTCCTGATGAAATCGACCGCCTCAGCCCTGCATCAGGACATTGGCGGCCTTCACTGCGGCTGACGCCCTGTTCTCGACGCCGAGCTTCACGTAGATCTGCTCGAGATGCTTGTTGACCGTCCGGGCCGACAGGCCGAGGATTTCGCCGATGTCCCGGTTCGCCTTGCCCTTGGCGATCCAGGCGAGCACTTCGGACTCCCGCGCGGTAAGGGCAAAGTGCTGCTTCAGCCGCTCGCTGTCGCTCGCCTGGGTCTGGCCGGTCAGGCGGAACAGATGTTCGTCAGCGCCGATCGAACCCAGGAAGGACAGCGCGAGGCTCGCCTCCCCGCCGGTCTCGACCGTAAAGCCCGGATCCTTCTGCGGGCCGGACAGAAGGCGTTCTTCCATCCAGGTCCGAATGCGGGCGCAGACGAGCTCGATGCCTTCATCGCTGCCGGTGGCGGCATTCACGAGACGGATCGCCTGGGGTGTCGACCAGAGAATCCTGCCGTTGGCGCGGACGGCCAGAAGATGCCGGCCCGCCGCGTCGAGCGCCACCCGCGCGCTCTGCGCCGAGCGGGCATTGGCGAGATGAACGCGGATTCGCGCACGCAGTTCGTCGACATTGATCGGCTTGGTCAGATAGTCGACGCCGCCGGCCCCGAGCGCCCGCACCACATGTTCCGTCTCGGTGAGGCCTGTCATGAAGATGACCGGCACCTGCGCTGCCGCGCCATGCGCCTTGAGCCGCTGGCAGGTTTCGAAACCGTCCATGCCGGGCATCATGGCGTCGAGCAGGACGAGATCGGGCGTGATCCTGTCGACGATCGAGAGCGCCGACGCGCCCGACGTCGCAATGAGTACCGAATAGCCGCTCTGCTCCAGCGCCTCTGTCAGGAACGACAGCGATTCCGGGCTGTCGTCGACGAGGAGCACGATGTCACGCGGGCTTTCGACGGCGTTCATCGGCCGGCCTCCTCGCGTTCGAGCTTGCGGAGATCTGCCAGATAGGCGTCGATGTTGAAAGCCTTGATATGCGCGGTCATGACATCGGCGAAATGCCGGTTTTCCGTGTCCCTGGCAAGGTCGGCGAGCTTGGATTCGATGCCGCGGACATAGCCGATCTCGCCGAGCCGGATCAGTTCCTCCACATGACCCTTCCCCGGGCTCCGGAGCATAGATTCTGCTGTGGCCGAAGGCGCGGGCATGTCGCTTGCATAGACCCAGTCGAGACCGAGCCACGTCGCGAGCCGGTCCTGCAACTGCCGGAAATTCACGGGCTTGGCGAGCGTATCATTGTGGTCGGCGCCGGCGATCGCACCCGCGCCGCCGTCGCCGATATTGGCCGAGAGCATGATAACCGGCGCAGTCTGGCCGGCGGCCCGGAGACGGGCCGCGAGCTCCCAGCCGTTCATGCCAGGCATGGAAATGTCCACGAGGAAGATATCGGGCCGCACACCCTCGATCAGCGCGAGGCAGTCGGGGCCAGTGGCCGCAGTGAGGATCACGAAATCGAGCGGCCCGAGCGCCGAGCGCATCAACTCCCGGTGCTCCTCGTTGTCGTCGACCACCATGATCGTCCTGCGGGGGCCCGTATAGGTCAGGACCTTGCGGTCGGGTGCCGGCGCATCCGGCTTGTCCAGCCCGTAGAGCATCAGCCTGACTCGAAAGGTCGTACCGCGGCCAGGCTCGCTCTCGACTGTGATTTCCCCGCCCAGCGTCTGCACGAGGAGCCGGGTGATGGTCAGGCCGAGCCCCAGCCCCGGCGAAAGCTTGGCCTGCTCTCCCGTGCCGCGCTGGAAGGGCTCGAAAATGACGGGAAGATCCGCCTCGGAAATGCCGAGGCCAGTGTCGGTGACGGTGAGCGTGGCGACCTGTCCGCGATAGGAAAGCCCGAAGGCGACGGTGCCGTCGCGGGTATATTTGACCGCATTCGACAGGAGGTTGACCAGGATCTGCCGCAGGCGCTTCTCGTCGGTGCGCACATAGGCGGGCAACTTGGGGTCCAGACTGACGGAAAAGGTCAGTCCCTTGGCTTCCGCCTGCGGGCGGATCATGCCCGTCACCTGCTCGATAAAGTCCCGGATGTGGACCGCGTCGGAGAAGACCTGCAGCCGGCCCGCCTCGATCTTCGATATGTCGAGCAGCCCGTCGATGAGACCGGAGAGATGGTCGGCGCTGCGCTTGATCACCCGGATCGCCGAGCGGCGGCTGTCGGGAATCGTCGCGTCGCGTTCGAGCAGCTGCGCGTAGCCCAGCACGGCATTGAGCGGGGTGCGCAGTTCGTGCGTCAGGCCGACGACATAGCGGCTCTTGGCCCGGTTCGCCGCCTCCGCGGTCTCCTTGGCGTATTGCAGAGCGGCGTCGGTCTTGCGATGCGCGGCAATCTCCTTCAGCAGCAAGGTGTTCTGGCGCGAGGATTCTTCCTCCGCCACCACGCGGCTGTCGTGGGCGAGCACGAAGAACCACGCCGCGATCCCGGTGAGGATCGAGAAGATCAGGAAGACGACCCAGACGACGGCGTTGACCGCGCTGGCGGCCTGGGGGAGCTCCGCCCCCGTCCGTTCGGCGATGCCCCAGAGAACGAGACCGATCAGTCCGATCGCGAAGGTCGTGATCGTGGCGTAGCGGCCGAGCCGGGTCGAGAGAGTTTCGAGCGCCCGTTCCGGCAGCACCGCGCGCGCCACTTCAGTCGCCTGATATTCGAGCCGCGCCTTGGGCTTGCAAAGATCGTGGCAGCGGCTGTCCAGAGAGCAGCAGAGCGAGCAGATCGGCGCGGCATAGGCCGGGCACCAGGCCATGTCCTCCGGCTCGAACGGGTGCTCGCAGATCGAGCAGGTGATGCTCGAGAGGTTTCGCCACTGGGCGCGCGGCTTGCGCGCGAGATAGTATTTGCCGCCTGTCGCATAGGCGATGGCCGGAACCGAGATCGCCGCGACGACCGGCGTCATGTAGATCGCGAGCGAGGCGGCATAGGCGCCGAACAGGCCGAAATGCGCCGCAAGCGCGAGCCCGGCCGTGATCGCCATGCCGCCCACCCCGACCGGATTGATGTCGTAGAGATGCGCCCGCTTGAACTCGATACCGGGAGGCGCGAGCCCGAGCGGCTTGTTGATGAAGAGATCGGCGGAGATGGAACACAGCCAGGCCGCCGCGATGATCGAGAAGACGCCGAGCGTCTCCTCGAGCAGCCGGTAGATCCCGAGCTCCATCAGCAGCAGCGCGATCGCCACGTTGAAGAACAGCCAGACCACCCGGCCGGGATGGCTGTGGGTCAGCCGGGAGAAGAAGTTCGACCAGGCGAGCGACCCGGCATAGGCGTTCATCACGTTGATCTTGAGCTGCGACACCACGACGAAGGCCGCCGTCAGCACCAATGCCAGGGTGTGGTTCGGCACCATGTAGCCGAAGGCGGTGACATACATGTGCGCCGGATCGGCCGCCTGTTCGGCCGGAATGCCCGAGGAGAGCGCCAGCACGACGAGGAACGACCCCGCCAGCAGCTTGGGCGCGCCGACGATCACCCAGCCGGGGCCCGCGAGGAAGCGCGCGAAGCGCTGCCGCCAGGTCGGCGGCCGATGGTCCGGCGGCAGGAAGCGCAGGAAGTCGACCTGTTCGCCGATCTGTGGCATCAGCGCCAGGATGACCGCGGACGCCGCGCCGAACATGGCGAGGTCGAAGGGCGCGATCGTCCCGAGTTCCCCGGACTGGTGGCCCCTGCCGGCGAAGCCGAGCCACAGGTCGAACTTCTGCCAGTCGGAAAAGGCGATGAACAGGAAAGGCAGGATGTTCAGCACGATCCAGACGGGTTGCGTGATCAGCTGGAAGCGCGAGATCATCTTGACGCCATGGGTGACCAGCGGGATCACGGCCACGGCCGAGATGATGTAGCCGAGCCAGAGCGGGATGCCGAAGACGAGCTCCAGCGCCCCGGTCATGATCGACGCCTCGATGGCGAAGAGGATGAAGGTGAAGCTCGCATAGATCAGCGAGGTGATCGTCGAGCCGATATAGCCGAATCCGGCGCCACGCGTGAGAAGGTCGATGTCGACGCCGTGGCGGATCGCGTAGCGGCTGATCGGAATGCCGATGAGCAGCAGCAGGACCGAGGCGACGGCAATGGCGAAGATGGCGTTCGTCGTGCCGTAGGAGAGCGTGATCGCCCCGCCCACGGCCTCGAGCGCCAGGAACGAGATCGCCCCGATCGCCGTCTGCGCGATGCGCCCCGGCGAATACTGCCGGGCGCTCTTGGCTGTGAAGCGCAGCGCATAGTCTTCGAGCGTCTGGTTTCCGACCCAGCGATTGTAGTCCCGCCGCACCGGCACGATACGCTGGCGCGCGCCCGAAGGGGCTCTCTCCCCGGCACCGCTGCCTGTTTCTGAGGCAGATCGCAGATTTGGCGAAAATTCGTTCATTCGCCATGAAAAGCATGGATGAAGCGGGGCGGCAAGAGCCGTCGGAGACGGTTATCCTTGCAAATCTTCCACGGCGTGGAAATTTAGCAAGGATAACCGCCGATCATGCTTCGGCCGCGAGACGATCATGGTGCTGGGGGTCATGGGCGCACCACCAATTTCCAGACGCCCGGCTCTGGTGAGCCCAAGTCGACACGCGCACATTTCCCCCCTGCCGCTACGTCGAATGACGTATGTCGCGGTGCACAATTCGAACCGATAGTCCCCCTCAGACAGCGGGCATTAAGCTTTCCTTAATCCGCCTCCCGCTGCGAAAAGAGGGGAAATCCGATGAAATTCAAAAACCTGATGATGGGCACGCTCGCGGCTGCCATGCTGTCCGCGACCGCGCTCTCGGGCGCCTTCGCCGCAGAAGACACGATCAAGATCGGCATCCTGCACTCGCTCTCCGGCACCATGGCGATCTCCGAGACGACGCTCAAGGACGCCATGCTGATGCTCATCGACGAGCAGAACAAGAAGGGCGGCGTGCTGGGCAAGAAGCTCGAAGCGGTCGTCGTCGACCCGGCCTCCGACTGGCCGCTCTTCGCCGAGAAGGCGCGCGAGCTGATCGAGAAGGACAAGGTCGCCGCGGTGTTCGGCTGCTGGACCTCGGTCAGCCGCAAGTCGGTCCTTCCGGTCTTCAAGGAACTGGACAACATCCTGTTCTACCCCGTCCAGTACGAGGGCGAAGAGTCCGAGCGCAACGTGTTCTATACCGGCGCCGCCCCGAACCAGCAGGCGATTCCGGCCGTCGACTACCTGATGGAGAACGAAGGCGTCGAACGCTGGGTGCTCGCCGGCACCGACTATGTCTATCCCCGTACGACCAACAAGATCCTCGAAGCCTACCTGCTGTCCAAGGGCGTCAAGCAGGAAGACATCATGATCAACTACACGCCTTTCGGTCATTCCGACTGGCAGACCATCGTCTCCGACATCAAGAAGTTCGGCACCGCGGGCAAGAAGACGGCCGTCGTCTCGACCATCAACGGCGACGCTAACGTTCCCTTCTACAAGGAACTCGGCAACCAGGGCATCAAGGCCGAGGACATCCCGGTCGTCGCCTTCTCGGTGGGTGAGGAAGAACTCGCCGGCCTCGACACCAAGCCGCTGGTC
>JAESFG010000167.1_pt1 | contig 45648 bp, 35 predicted proteins | sample 9269371 | NCBI WGS metagenome assembly JAESFG01 (sample SAMN14506227, study PRJNA617093) | algae metagenome | isolation source: Aetokthonos hydrillicola CCALA 1050 (B3-Florida) and co-occurring... | place: USA: South Carolina | collected 2013-01-01 | reverse complement strand
GGCCGCGAGAATCTGACGCGCCAGACCTACGACCGCGCGGCCGAGGCGCTGGACAATGTCAACCGCGAGATCGAGCGGCTGCTGCTCCAGGTCTGGGGTCGGGACGACTCGCATCTGCGGCCCGAACGGACGGGAGTGTGACAGTGACGCGCAAGGCCACGCTCGACGCTCTCTTCGGCAAGTCGCTGGTCGGGGCCGCCGCGCCGGAGCGCAAGGGCGGCGACACGCCGATAGGAAAAGAGTCGTTGGGAGCTCCCAACAGCGGAGGCGCCGGCGGCGATGGCAGCCGCATCCGCTCCGGCGCGATCGGCGCCATGGGCGCGAGCCTGCAGCAGCTCCGCGACGGCGCGCGCGAGGCCGAGGCGCTGAAGCAATCGCTCGCCGCCGGCGAGCGCATCGTCTCGCTCGATCCGGCGCTGATCGACGCCGCGCCAGTGGCCGATCGCTTCCGCGCCGCCGATGACGAGGCGATCGCATTGCTGGCCGAGTCGATCCGCGAGAGCGGCCAGCAGGTGCCTGTCCTCGTGCGCGTGCACCCCGCCGCGCCCGGTCGCTGGCAGGCCGCCTATGGCCACCGGCGCATCAGGGCCTGCGCCGCGGCCGGGCTGCCGGTGAAGGCGATCGTCAGGGCGCTCAGCGACGACGAACTCGCCATCGCCCAGGGCAAGGAGAACCTGGAGCGGCGCGATCTCTCCTTCATCGAGAAGGCCTATTTCGCGGCGGGGCTCGACGCCGCCGGGCATGACCGCGCGACGATCGGCCAGGCGCTGGGCGCCGACAAGGGCGATGTCTCGCGCTTCCTGGCGCTCGCCCGCGCGATCCCGAAGGACCTCGCCGAGCTGATCGGCCCGGCCCCGCGCACGGGACGGCCGCGCTGGCAGGCGATGGCCGATGCGCTGGCGGACCGCCCTGCCCGCGCGCAGCCGCTGACCGACCTGATGGCGGTGCTCCGGCTGCTTTCCGGCTTCGCGGCGGCGGACAGCGACCAGCGCTTCCGCATGGTGCTGCAGCGGCTGCAGGCCCCCTCCCCTGCCCCATCTGCGGCGCAGGCGCCGGCGGCCGATCCGCTGCTCAGCGATGGCGCAGGGCGCGCCGTCGCGACAGTGAAGAAGACAGGCAAGCGCACGCGGATCGATCTCGACGAGGCGCTTGCGCCGGGCTTCGCGGCCTTCCTGGCCGAGGAGCTCCCCACCCTCTACAGCCGCTGGCGCTCCGCCGGCAGCGACGCAGCTTCCAAGCAGGAGTAAACGCGCAAAAGAAAAAGGCCCCCAGACGTTTCCGCCCGGAAGCCTTTCTCGTCGTGTTTGGCGACCACGAGAATCCCACTTCCGCGAATCGCTGTCAAGAGTCGGCGCCGTCCCCGGCGGGCAGATTTCTTTTGCCTGATCAAGGCAGGAGAGAATGGAGACCTATCACCCAACGACGTCCTTCGGGCGGCGGCCGGCGACGCTTGGCCAGATCGCCGCCCAGGTCAGGCTGCGACAGGCGGTCGCCGCGGCCGGGGAGCCCGGATCGAACGCGCCCGAGGCGGTCAACAAATGGCGGATCTGCCGCTTGCTCGGCGAGATCCGCGAACGCCTCGGCGTCTCGGACCGCGCGCTCAGCGTGCTGACGGCGCTGCTGTCGTTCCATCCGGAGACCGCGCTGACGCTGCCCAGCCGCCGCGGGGCCACCGGAGAAGGCGCGGAGGAGGGAGCTTCCTGCGATCTCGTGGTCTTTCCCTCAAACAAGGCGCTCGCCCAGCGCGCGCATGGCATGGCGCCCAAGACGCTGTGGCGGCATCTCTCGGCGCTCGTGCAGGCGGGGCTCATCACCCGCCGCGACAGCCCCAACGGCAAGCGCTACGCCCGCAAGGCCGCGGAAGGCGAGGGGCGCTTCTCAGACGCCTTCGGTTTCGACCTGACGCCGCTCGTGGCGCGGGCCGGCGAATTCGAGGCCATCGCCGAGGAGATGCAGGCCGCCTCGCGCCGTCGGGCCGTCCTCAAGGAGCGCATCTCGCTGCTCCGGCGCGACGTCACCAAGTCGATCGCGCTCGGCCTCGACGAGGGCCTGGCGGGCGACTGGGAGGCCTATCGCCAGCGCGCCATGGCGCTGATGACGCCGCTGCGGAGCATCCGTGGGGACGACGACCTCGAGACGCTCGCCCTGGCGCTCGCCGCGCTCCGGACGGAGGTCGCCAAGATGCTGGAATCGCAGGCCGATGCGGAGAATCCGTGGTGCAATGACGGTCGGAATGACGCGCATCAATCTAGATCAAAAACCCAACCCCCCCATGATCTTGAACCTGCTTCCGAAGAAGAAGGGGGCGAGGCTCGCGGCGAGGACGGGATGGCGCCGGAGCGCAAGAGCGCCGAGCCGCCGCCCTATCGGCTGGGGATGGTGCTGGAGGCCTGCCCCGATGTCCGCGACTACGGGCCGGGAGGCGCGGTCAGGACCTGGAGCGATTTCCTCGCCGCCGTCGGTCTGATCCGCTCGATGATCGGCATCAGTCCCGATGCCTGGCGCGAGGCGCAGGAGGCGCTCGGCCGGGTGGAGGCGCATGTCGTCGTCGCCACGATCCTGCAACGTTCGATCCATTCATCCGAGGCCGAGACCATTCCGGGCGGGCGGCCCGGAGCCGTGGCCACCGTGGTCAACGGCTCGCCGGCGATCCAGTCGGCGGGCGGCTATCTGCGCGCCCTCACGGAGAAGGCGAGGGCAGGGGATTTCGCCCTCGGTCCGGTGCTGATGGCGCTGATCGGCCAGCGCCTCAAGGCGAAGCGGGGAGGGGGGCGGGCCGCGCCCGGCTGATCGCGCCGCAGGCGAGCGGGACGATTGCATCGTGTACGATCGGTATGCCATCCTTTCCATCCGTTGTGGTCCGCCGGCGCTTGCGGATGACGCCAGGGGAAGCGGATGAGCATCACGGCCGATACGATCCTCACGGGCGGCCGCATCTTCGCCGGCGCCGCCGATGGCATCGCGGAGGCCGTGGCGCTGTGGCGCGGCAGGATCCTCGCCATCGGCTCCGCCCAGGCGATCGAGGCGCTGCGGGGGCCCGGCACGCGCGTCATCGACCTCGCGGGCCGGCTCGCGACGCCGGGCCTCTATGAGGCGCATCTCCATCTCCTGCCGCTCGGGCTGATGATGGGCGACGTCGACGTCCGGCCCCGCCACGCCCGCACCCTCGATGAGCTGCTGCGGCTGATCAAGGACCGGGTGGATCGCTCGAAGCCCGGCGAATGGGTGCTGGCCAGGGGCTACGACCAGTTCGAGCTCGACGTGAAGCGCCATCCGCACCGGAGCGAGCTCGACGCCATCGCCCCAGCCAACCCGGTCTATCTCGTGCGCGCCTGCGGTCATCTTTCCGTCGTCAATTCGAAGGCGCTCGAGCTCGCCGGCGTGACCGTCGATACGCCGGTGCCGCAGGGCGGCGCCATCGAGCAGATGAACGGCGTGCTGACGGGGCTGCTGGCGGAGACCGGCCGCGACCCGATCAAGAAGGTGCTGCCCGAGCCGAGCCGGGAGGAACTCGTGGCCGCGATCGAGCGCGCGGCCCGCTACTGCAACGGCTTCGGCATCACGAGCTGCATGGATGCCGCCGTCGGCATGCGGGCGGGCTACCGCGAGATCGCGGCCTATCGCGAGGCCCGTCGCAGCGGCCGCATGCCGATCCGGGTCAACCAATGCCTGCTCGGCGGGCCGAACGGCATCGTGGAGCGCTGTTACGAGGATGGTCTCGTCACGGGGGAGGGCGACGAGATGCTGCGCGTCGGACCGGTAAAGATCTTCACCGATGGCTCGGCCGGCGGGCGCACGGCGGCGATGACCTCGCCCTATCTCGGGGAGCCGGAAACGAAGGGGCTGATGCTCCTCACCGACGACGAAATGAACGCCCTCACGCTCGACTACCACGCCAAGGGCTATCAGCTCGCGGTGCATGCCATCGGCGACGCCGCCATCGAGCAGACGCTGTCGGCGATGGAAAAGGCGCTCGCGAGGCATCCCGATCCGGACCGCCGCCACCGCATCGAGCATTGCGGCTTCAACACCGACGACCAGATGCGCCGCATGAAGGCGGCCGGGATCGAGCCGGTGCCGCAACCGGTCTTCCTCTATGATTTCGGCGATCTCTATCACGCCGTGCTTGGCCGCGAGCGACCGGAGGCCAGCTATCCGATGAAGAGCTGGGTCGACCGCGGCTTCCGACCCGCCGCCTCGACGGATTCCCCGGTCTGCGACGCCAATCCCTTCCCCAACTTCTATACGATGCTGACGCGCCAGACCTCGCGCGGCACCGTCATCAACGCCGCCGAGGCGCTGAGCGCCGTCGAGGCGGTCCAGGCCTATACGGAGTTCGGCGCCTATGTGAACAAGGCGGAAGGCGATGTCGGGAGGCTCAGGCCCGGCATGGCGGCCGACATCGCGGTCTGGTCGCGCGACCTGCTCGCGGCGGCGCCGGAACAGATATTGCATGACACGGCCTGCGACCTGACGCTGCTCGCCGGCGAGCCCGTGCATGACAGGCTGGGCGCGTGGAGGTGAGGCGGGTGTGACGAGCGGATCGCAGGACGTCGGCGCCGGGCGCGGCCGGGACCAGGCCGCATGCTGAACCAGCTCGCGCAGCGGCTCGTCTCGTCGATCCCCGTTCTCTTCGGGGTGCTGCTTCTGGGCTTCCTGATGCTGCAGCTCGTCCCCGGCGACGCGGCGCGGGTGATCGCCGGGCCGACCGCCACGCAGGAGGTGGTCGAGTCGATCCGCCGCGACCTCGGCCTCGACAAGCCGGTCGTCGTGCAGTTCCTGCTTTATCTCGGCCGCGTGTTGCAGGGCGACCTCGGCGTCTCGATGATCAACAATTCCAGCGTGATCGCGGAGCTCGGCGCGGCGCTCTGGCCGACGGCCGAGCTCGTCATCGCCTGCCTCGTCTTCGCCGTGCCCGCGGGCATCGCGCTCGGCGCCGTCGCGGCCATGAACCACGGCGGCTGGATCGACCGGGCGATCATCGCGGTCTCCGTCATCGGCGTCTCGACGCCGGTCTTCTTCTTCGCGCTCATCCTGATGATCTACCTCGGGTACCACTGGCAGCTCTTTCCGTTCCTGGGCCGCGCCGGGCCGATCTGGACGCTGGAGGGCCTGCACGGCATCGTGCTGCCGGCGCTGACCTTGGGGCTTTCGATCGTCGGGCCCGTGGCGCGCATGACCCGGACCTCGGCCCTGGAGGCGATGGGCGCCGACCATGTCCGCACCGCCCGCGCCAAGGGACTCCGGGAGCGGGCGGTGGTGCTGAAGCATGTGCTGAGGAACGCGCTCATCCCGGTGGTGACGCTCATCGGCCTGCAGGCCGGCTTCCTGCTCGGCGGCGCAGTGGTCACCGAGACCATCTTCTCCTGGCCCGGCGTCGGCCGCCTCGCCGTCGGCGCGATCCTGGCGCGCGACATGCCGCTGGCCCAGGGAGCGCTGCTCTCCCTCGCCGTCGCCTTCATCGTGATCAACATGGCGGTCGACCTCGCTTATGCGGCGCTCGACCCGCGGGTGAAATCGCGATGACCGACGCGACTGCAGGCGTGATGGAGGTCGAGCCGCGCCGGAAGCGGCCCGGCCTGCTCCTGCGCCTGCTCGGCGATCCGCTGGCCGCCGCAGCCGCCGCTATTCTGGTCCTGATCGTGCTGGCGGCGCTGCTCGCGCCCTGGATTGCGCCGCATGATCCCTATCTCACCACGCGCCGGCGGCTGCTGCCGCCGGTCTGGGAGGCGCGAGGCGTCTGGATGCATGTGCTGGGCACCGACAGCCTCGGCCGCGACATGCTTTCGCGCCTGCTCTACGGCGCGCGGGCGACGCTGACGATCGGGCTCGCCGCCACGGTTGTCGGCGGGGCCATAGGCGTCGCCGTCGGCTTCGCGGCCGCGTTCTATCGCCGCCTGGACGGGCCCTTGATGCGGCTCAACGACGTCCTGCTGTCGATGCCGGCGATCCTGCTCGGCCTCGCGCTGGCGGCCGTCGCCGGCTCCGGCCTGACGGCCATCGTCGTGGCTCTCTCGATCGCCACCATCCCGACGGTCGCGCGCGTGGCGCGGGGATCGGCGCTCGTCGTCATGGCGCAGGATTTCATGGAGGCGGGCCGGTCGATCGGGCTGCCCGACCGCACCCTGATCTGGCGCTATCTCGCGCTCAACTGCATTTCGCCCGTGCTTGTCTACCTGACGCTGCGCTTCGCGCAGACGATCCTCATCGGCGCGGTGCTGTCGTTCCTTGGGCTCGGCGCCCAGCCGCCGGCCGCGGAGCTCGGCATGATGGCCTCGTCCGGGCGCAACGAACTGTTCATCGCACCGCATGTCGCGACCATCCCGAGCCTCGCGATCATCGTGATCGTGCTGTGCGTCAACGTGCTGGGGGATGCGCTGCGGGACCTGCTCGACCCGAAGCTGCGCAAGCTCTGAAACATCGGAATGTTCACCTGGGGAGACGGCACATGACGACAGGAAGACCATCGATCAGGCACTGGCTCGCAGGCGCGGCGCTCGCGGCTGTCGCGGCCCTGGCGCCGGCGGCGCAGGCTCAGAACAGCCTCACCATCGTCCGGGAAGTCGATTCCGACCGATACGACCCGCCGCGCTCGACGGCGCGGGCGGGATCGGAGGTGCTGTTCATGCTGGGTGATACGCTCGTCTCGCTCGATTTCGACATGAAGACCGTGAAGCCCGGCCTCGCCGAGAGCTGGACGGTCTCGCCTGATGGCAAGACCTATACGTTCAAGCTCCGCAACGACGTCTCGTTCTGCGACGGCAAGAAGATGACGGCGCAGGACGTCGTCTACACGATCAAGCGCTGGGCCGATCCCGCCACGCGCTCGCCGGTGGCGTGGCGCGCCGGACCGATCGAGGACGTCACCGCGACCGACGATTACACGGTCGAGTACAAGCTGAAGGCGCCCTACTCCGAGCTGCTCTACCAGCTCACCTTCTCCTTCGGCATCATCGTCGACAAGGCGAATGTCGAGGCGCTCGGCGCCGATTTCGGCGTCAAGGGCTTCAATGGCACCGGCCCCTATTGCTGGGTGGAATGGCGGCCGCGCAATGACCTGAAGCTCAAGCGCAACCCGAACTACAAATGGGGCCCGCCGGTCTACGAGAACCGCGGGCCGGCGCATGTCGAGGAGATCGTCTGGCGCATCGTGCCGGAGGAGACGACGCGTCTCGCGGCCGTGATGACGGGGCAGAGCCAGGTGACGCAATACGTTCCTTACTCGGGCCTCGCGCAGATCCGCGCCAACCGCAACCTCCGGATCGTGGAGACGAAGGAAGCCTTCTGGACCTATTTCATCGGCTTCAAGATCGACAAGGCCGGGATCGACGATCCGCTGGTGCGCCGCGCCCTGGTGATGGCGGTCGATCAGGATTCGATCTCGAAGGACATCAACTACGGCGAGACGGAGCCCGCCTATTCCTACGTCAGCCAGCTCGCGCAGGACTGGGACCCCGCCTACGACGGCAAGCTGATCAAGACCAACGTCGACGAGGCCAACAAGCTGCTCGACCAGGCGGGCTGGGCGAAGGGGCCCGACGGCTTCCGCGCCAAGAACGGCCAGAAGCTCTCGCCGCTCGCCTACGGCTTCGCCGGCTCCACCTGGCAGAAGCTGATGGAGAGCGTTCAGGGCGACCTTCGCAAGGTCGGCGTCGACATGCGGGTCCAGATGTTCGACGCCACCGTCGCCTGGGGCAAGCTCGCCACGCAGGAGTTCGACATGTTCGGCATGAGCTACCCCTACATCACGGCCGGCGACGCGCTGAACCTCTACTTCCGCTCGGGTAACGTGCCGACGCCCAACCGCATGAACTGGAAGGACGCCAGGACCGACGAGCTCCTCAACAAGGGCATGACCGCGACGAACATGGCGGATCGCGCCAAGGCCTTCAGCGAGGTGATCGCGCAGGTGCATGACGCGGCGGTCTGGATCCCGCTCTATCATGAGCCGATGAAGATCGCGGCCTCGGCGAGGCTCGCGCCCTTCAAGGCGCATAACATCTACGGATCGGGCCTCTACAAGGGCCTCGACCTGAAGTTCACGCGCTGAGCACGTAAAGGGCGGCGCGTCCTGCGCCGCCCCCTTCGAACGACGCGCCCATCGAGCCCCCCGGAGTGAATGCGCATGCCCGTGACCCTCATCCGCAACGCCGCCTGGATCGTCGCGTACGACGAGGCGAGCGGCGGCCATGTCTACCTCAGGGACCAGGACCTCGCCTTCGATGGCGCGAAGATCGTCCAGGTCGGCGGGCGCTACGAGGGCCAGGCCAAGACCGTCATCGACGGCGCCGGGCGGCTCGTCATGCCGGGCCTCGTCAACATCCATTCGCATCCCTCGTCCGAGGCGATGACGAAGGGCTGGAACGACGAGCTCGGCTCGCCCAAGCTCTACCAGTCGTCGCTCTACGAGTTCATGCCGCTGTTCCGCTGTGACGCCGCGGGCATCCCGGCCTGCGCCACGGTCACCTATTCCGAGCTGCTGCTCTCCGGCGTCACCACGCTGGTCGACATGTCGGTCGCCTGGGAGGGCTGGCTCGACGTCTTCGCCGGCTCCGGCCTGCGCGGCATGCTGGCGCCGATGTACCGCTCCGCCCGCTGGTTCACCAAGAACGGCCACGTCGTCGAATACGAATGGGACGCCAAGGCCGGCGAGAAGGCGATGGCGGACGCCATGGCCGTCATCGACGCCGCGGCGAAGCATCCATCGAAGCGCCTGTCGGGCATGGTCGCGCCGTCGCAGATCGACACCTGCACGCCAGAGCTGATCCGGGACAGCTTCGCCGAGGCGAAGCGGCGGCGGCTGCCCTTCCAGATCCATGCGGCGCAATCGGTGGTCGAGTTCCACGAGATCACGCGCCGCCACGGCATGACGCCGGTGGAATGGCTGCACTCCCTCGGCGTGCTCTCGCCGCGCTCGATCATCGGCCACGGCATCTTCCTCGATCATCACGGCTCCTCGCATTGGCCGCGTACCGACGATCTCGGCACGCTCGTCGAGACGGGCACGACGGTCGCGCATTGCCCGATCGTCTTCCAGCGCCGCGGCATCGCGATGCAGAGCTTCGGCGGCTATGTCGCGGCGGGCCTGAACATGGGCATCGGCACCGACACCTATCCGCACAACATGCTGGAGGAGATGCGCGCCGTCGCCATCGGCTCGCGCATGATGGCGGAGAGCGTTTGGGATGTGCGGACCGCCGAGGTCTTCCATGCCGCGACGCTGGGCGGCGCGAAGGCGTTGGGCCGGACCGACATCGGCCGGCTCGCCATTGGCGCCAAGGCCGATATCGTGCTGGTCGACGTGACCCATCCCGCCATGCGCCCGGTCAGGGATCCGCTGCGCAGCCTGATCTACGCCGCCGCCGACCGCGCCGTCAGGACCGTGATCGTCGACGGCCGCATTGTCGTGGAGGATGGCCGCGTTCTGACCATGGACCACGAGAAGGCCTGCGCCGACCTGGAGGCGGCGCAGCGGCGCGCCGAGCCGCTGGTGAAGACTCTCGACTGGGCCGGCCGGGACCATGCGGCGATCTCCCCGCTGATGCTGCCCGTGCAGGACGGGACCACCGGGCGGACGCGGGCCAGGACGGCATGAGGGCGGCGCGCATTCTCCATGCCTGACGGCGCGCTCCTCGAGGTCCGCGACCTCAAAGTGCATTTCGACACCGAGGCCGGCGTGCATCGCGCGGTGGACGGCGTGAGCTTCGCCGTCGCGCCCGGCCGGACGCTCGGCATCGTCGGCGAATCCGGCTGCGGCAAGAGCGTGACCTCGCTCGCCGTGATGGGGCTGGTGCAGGAGCCGCCCGGGCGGCGCGCCGGCGGGGAAATCCTGTTCGAGGGCGAGGATCTGTTCCGCAAGAGCCGGCGCGAGATGGAGGATCTGCGCGGATCGTCGCTCGCCATGATCTTCCAGGAGCCGATGACCTCGCTCAATCCCGTCTACCGGGTGGGGGACCAGATCGTGGAAGGGCTGCGGCGCCACCGCGGGCTCTCCCGCGCCGCGGCCCGCGCGCGCGCCATCGACATGCTGCGGCTGGTGCGCATCCCCTCGCCGGAGACGCGGGCGGACGCCTTCCCGCACGAGCTCTCCGGCGGCATGCGCCAGCGCGTGATGATCGCCATGGCTCTCGCCTGCGAGCCGAAGCTGCTGATCGCCGACGAGCCGACCACGGCGCTCGATGTGACGATCCAGGCCCAGATCCTCGACCTGATGCGGGATCTCCGCGCCCGCACGGGCACGGCGATCATCCTCATCACCCACGATCTCGGCGTGATCGCCGAGATGGCGGACGAGGTGGCCGTGATGTACGCGGGCAAGATCGTCGAGACGGCGGCGGTCGCCACAATCTTCGCCGATGCTCAGCATCCCTATCTCCTCGGCCTCCTCGCCTCCGTCCCCCGGCTCGACCAGGACCGGAAGCGCCTCCTCACCATCGAGGGCATGGTGCCGGCGCCGGACCGGATGCCGGCGGGCTGCCGCTTCGCGCCGCGCTGCGCCCTCGCCGACGATCGCTGCCATCAGCAGGAACCGACGCTGCGGATGCTGGCGCCCGGCCATGCCGTCGCCTGCTGGAAGGCGCCGATCGAGGCGGCTTCGGCATGACCGCGCCGGTGCTGGAGCTTACGGACGTGTCCAAGCATTTCGCCGCCCGGAGCGGGCTGCTCGGCCTCGGGCCCCGGCGCGTCGTCCGCGCGGTGCAGAATGTCTCGCTCGCGCTGGCCAGGGGCGAGACGCTGGCATTGGTCGGCGAATCGGGCTGCGGCAAGTCCACGCTCGGCCGGCTGGCGCTCAGGCTGATCGAGCCGACATCGGGCGACGTGCGGCTCTCCGGCGCGAGCCTCATGGGCCTGTCCGACGCCGCGCTCCGGCAGCGGCGGCGGCACATGCAGATCATCTTCCAGGACCCCTTCGCCTCGCTCAATCCGCGCATGAGCGTCTTCGACATCCTGGCGGAGCCGCTGCTGCTGCATGGCCTCGCCGACGGCCGGGCGCTGACGGCCCGGGTGCAAGAGCTGCTCGGCCTCGTCGGCCTCAGGCCCTCGCATGGCGAGCGCTTCCCGCACGAGTTCTCCGGCGGGCAGCGGCAGCGCATCGGCGTGGCGCGGGCGCTCGCCACCAACCCCGAGCTCGTGGTCTGCGACGAGCCCGTCTCGGCGCTCGACGTCTCGATCCAGGCGCAGGTGGTGAACCTGCTGCACGACCTGCAGGAGCGCTTTGGCCTCGCCTACCTGTTCATCGCCCATGACCTCGCGGTGGTGAAGCATATCGCCGACCGGGTCGCGGTCATGTATCTGGGGCGCATCGTCGAGCTCGCGCCGAAGCGCATCCTCTACGCCGCGCCGCGCCATCCCTATACGCAGGCGCTGCTGGCGGCAGCCCCGCGTCCCGATCCGACGCCGAGGGAGAGCCTCCGGACCCTGCTCGACGGCGACCCGCCGAGCCCGTTCGATCCGCCGAAGGGCTGCGCCTTCCATCCGCGCTGCCCGCATGCCGCGGCCGTCTGCCGCGAGCAGGCGCCGGCGCTGCGCCGGCTGGAGACGGGCGGGGAGGCGGCCTGCCATCTCGCCGAGAGCATCCCGCCGCCGGCGCCCGATGCGCCCTCGCCCCCTTCGCCGGTGCTCGCCCGCCGCCTGGCGCTGCTGGCGAAGCCGCCGGCCGGCCCCTCAGCAACGCCATGAACGGAGACCCGCCATGAACGGCGCCGAAAGCCTCGTCCGCACGCTCGTCGCCGGCGGCGCCGATTGCTGCTTCTCCAATCCCGGCACGTCGGAGATGCATTTCGTGGCGGCGCTCGACCGCGTCGAGGGCATGAGCTGCGTGCTCTGCCTGTTCGAGGGCGTCGCCACCGGCGCGGCCGACGGCTGGGCGAGGATGACGGGGCGGCCCGGCCTGACGCTGCTTCATCTGGGTCCGGGGCTGGCGAACGGCCTCGCCAACCTGCACAACGCGAAGAAGGCCGGGACGCCGATCGTCAACGTCGTCGGCGAGCACACGACACAGCATCTCGCTTATGACGCGCCGCTCTCCTCGGACACGGAGGGCGTGGCGCGGCCGATGTCGCACTGGGTGCGGACGGGCCGGGACAGCCTCGGCATCGCCGCGGATGGCGCGGAGGCCGTCACGGCGGCGCGCACCGCCTCGGCCTACGGGCCGGGGAGCGTCGCCACGCTCATCCTCCCCGCGGATACGGCCTGGGGCCCGGGCTCCGCGCCCGTCACGCCGGCCGCGCCGCCGCCGCGCGCCGCGCCGGAGCCGTCGCTGGTCGCGGAAGCGGTCGCCGCCCTGAAGCGGGGCGGGGAGACGCTGCTGTTCATCGGCGCGGACGCCGTGCGGGCGGAGGTCCTGACCTTGGCCGGCGCGATCGCCGCGCGCACGGGCGCCGCCATCATGGGGCGGACGTCGCTCTCCAGGCTGGAGCGCGGCGCCGGGCATGTGCCGCTGCCGCGGCTGCCCTATCCGATCGACCTGTCGATCGAGGCGCTGAAGCCCTACCGCAGCATCATCCTCGTCGGCGCGCCCGATCCCGTCGCCTTCTTCGGCTATCCCGGCAAGCCGAACCGCCTGGCGCCGCCCGATGCCGCGATCATCCCCCTCGCGGACGGGAGCCGCGACCTCGCGGCGGTGCTGCGCGAGCTGGCCGAGGCGGTGGGCGCCAAGGCGTCGGACGCTCCGCGCGCGGCGCTCGCCCGCCCGGCGCTGCCCCAGGGCGCCCTGACGCCGGAATCGGCGATGACTGCGCTCGCCGCGCTGATGCCGGAGAATGCGGTGATCATCGATGAATCGCTCACCAGCGGCCGCGCGACCGCAGCGCTCACCGCGGAGGCGCCGCCGCACGATTGGCTGCAGATCACCGGCGGCTCGATCGGCATCGGTCCGCCGCTCGCCCTCGGCGCGGCCGTCGGCGCGCCCGGCCGCAAGGTCATCGCCCTGCAGGCGGACGGCAGCGCCATGTATACGCTGCAGGCGCTTTGGAGCCAGGCGCGCGTCGGCGCCGACGTGCTGACCATCATCTGGGCGAACCGCAGCTACGCGATCCTGAGCGGGGAGCTGAGGGCGGTCGGCGCCTTGAATCCCGGCCGCAAGGCCCTGGACATGCTCTCGCTCGACCATCCCGCGCTCGACTGGGTGTCGCTCGCGCGTGGCATGGGCGTGCCGGGCCGCAGCGCCGCCACGGCGGACGCCTTCGTCGCGGCCCTGCGCGAAGGCCTCCCGCAGCGCGGGCCCTTCCTCATCGAGGCGCTGATCTAGGGCCGCGCGCCGGCGTGACGATGCCGGCCCCGATGCGCCGGATGCCCGATGTTCCCGAACGCGCCGCGTTCTGCTAGGATGTCGTCGTGACCCGCACCGACGCCATCGCCGAGATCGCCGCCCGCGCCGACGCCTTGAAGGCCCGCGGGGTGGCGGCGGCCTATCTCTTCGGGTCGACGGCGCGCGGCGAGGCCAAGGCTGACAGCGATCTCGACGTCTTCGTCGACATCCGGCCCGGCGTGCGCTTCTCGCTGCTCGACCTCGCCGGCGTGCATCGCATCCTGAACGAGGAGATCGGCCGCAAGGTCGACGTGATGACCCGCGACAGCCTGCACCCGAAGCTCAGGGATGAGATCGAGCGGGAAGCCGTGCGCGTCTTCTGATGGCGCGCCGCTACGATGTCGTCCTGGAGGAGATCCTCCAGGCGATCGAGCTTGCCGAAGGCGCCGTCGCCGGCCTGAGCTTGGCGTCCTTCGCGCGCGACGCCTTCCGCCAGCGTGGCATCGAGCGGACGCTCGAGATCGTCTCCGAGGCGGTGAGGCACCTGCCCGACGACATGCTGGCCCTTAGGCCCGAGATCGCCTGGCCCGACGTGCGTGCGCTCGGCAATGTCCTGCGGCACGAATACTGGCGCGTCGATCCCGCCATCATCTGGCGCATCGTCGAGGATGACCTTCCGCCCTTGCGCGTCGCGCTCGCGGCGCTGCTGGAAAGCCTGCGAAGCGATTGACGCCGAGAGGCGGGGCCTGTCGTTCCGACGCCTCGACAATCTTGGTTCCGGGCTCCGCGATCGCATTTTGACCCCATGCCGCCGCATGTCGTCGTTCTGCGGCGCTATATCCGATAAGGGGGACTTATCGGTATCGATATGCCGGTTCATGAGATTGCTGACGTGAGCCAATTGCAGAAACACGCTGTTTGTTTGCGTTACGAAAAATCGTCATTTCGTAGAGGTTTAGCTGCTATGTCACAAGAGCCCTATCGGAACGGAGCCCGCAGCCTGATCATATGGGCGAGCCTCCAGACCGGTGGCACGAGCGGGTTGCCTAGGTCGAATATCTTCGTCGTTCTGGTCAGAGGAACCAGTTACGCTTTTCCGGTCGTTCCGGTTATTGCGATTGTCGTCCGCAGGGTCCTCGCAATTTTGCGAGGATACGATGCAAGAACGAGCGGAGACAAACATGGCGACCGTAGCTTAGGCCGGTTGACCGTAAACGGGCTGGTAATTGCGGTCGGCCCTTCCGCTTGCTAGCGTCGTCCTGCACTCCACGAAGTGGTATCGATGGCCAGCATTGCTGTTTTCGACAACGCGAGTTTCGTCGATACGTCCGGTGGGCTGTTCGCTGAATCGGACTTGGTGCAGGCGTTCCTCAATTCCAGAGGCCATGCGGTCACGACTTTCACCGCCACCGACGCGGCCGGCGTCAGCGCAGCGCTGACCGGCCAGGACATCGTGGTCTTCCCGGAGTTCGAGCTAGCGACGTTCGTGCCGGATGCCGCCGCCTCAGCTGTGCTTGCCTCTTTCGTGATCGGCGGCGGCGGACTGTTCGTCCACGGCTTCACGGGAAACCAGTCGCTCTTTCTCAATACGGTCTTTGGCTTCAGCATCACCGAGGATTTCGATTTCTTCGGCACGGCGACGCGGACAGCTGCTGCCGCGGGCACGCCCTGGGAGGCGGCAGCCGCATCGCTGCCGGCAAACAACGGCACTGAAGGTCTTCGCGAGTCGAGCCTTCCACCCGCGGCTCTGTCGATCTACTCGACCGGCTCGCTTTCCTACCTCACGGCCATTCCCTTCGGTGCAGGCAAGATCATCTTCATAGGGTGGGACTGGTTCGACGGTCGGCCGATAGGATCGCAGGACAACGGTTGGCTCGACGCCGTCGAAGCGGCGGTCGCCTTTGCGCCGGTCCTGATCGAGGTCGTCGGCACGCCAGGCGACGACCCGGCCCTCTCCGGTTCGCCATCGAGCGAGACCGTCCGGATGCTGTCGGGCGACGACACCTACACGATGGCGCTGACGGGAAGCGGCACCGACCGGATCGACGGAGGCGAGGGCGGCGAGACGCTCGGCGATCGGGCCATCGTCAACGACACCGGTACCGAAGCGCGCGACGTCGCGCTCGATGCGGGTTTCGCCGGATCGTCGTTCCTTCGCAACGGCGGCCTGACGGTGGCCACGCTCAAGAACGTGGAGATCCTCGAATTAAACCTCGCGAACGGCGGAGATACCGTGACGATGTCCGGCGACATCGCCGCAAGCGGGCTTGAGCGCGCGGTCCTCGGATTGGGCGGCGGGGATAACGTCTACCGCGGCGGCGGCAATGTTCCGGTCAGCGTCGTCGGCGAAGGCGGGCAGGACGTATTCTTCGCCGGCGTGGGCGCCGAGACCATGCACGGCGGCGCGGGCTTCGATGCTGTCATCTGGCGCGGAGCCGCACAGGGCGCCTTCGTCGACCTCTCGGCGCAGGGGACCAACGCTTTCGCCGCCGCCGGCGATGCCGTCGCCAACGTCGAGGGCTTCCTCCTCACTGATTTTGGCGACCAGTTCACGAGCGCGGCCACGACGGTCTTCGTCTACGGCTTCGGCGGGGACGACATCATTCTGGGCTCTGACCAATCCGATGTTTTCGCCGGCGGTGCCGGCGGCGACTACATGGACGGGCGTGGCGGGCTCGACAGCGCCTGGTACGATCAAGCGGCATCAGGCGTGATCATCAACCTGCTTGCGGCAGGATCAAACACCGGCGAAGCGGCCGGCGACTACTTCGTATCGATCGAAGCCTTCATCCTGACGGCCTTCGGAGACTCCTTCCAGGGCGGTGACCCCGTGAGCTTCGTCTACGCCGGCGCCGGCGATGACCAGTTGTTCGGCTCGGTCGCCAGCAACGACTGGTTCTTCGGCGGCGCCGGCAACGACTTCCTGGCCGGTGGTACACTCGACGACCGACTTGAAGGAGGGGATGGCAATGATGTGTTCGCCTTCGCCGATCTCGCGACGGGCGGCCTCGACACGATCGTCGACTTCCAGGCCGGGCGCGACGTGATCCAGCTCACCGGGCTGAACTTCGGCGGCCTCGCCGCAGGCCACGTTTTCGTCGCTGGGACCGATTTCATCATCGGGCAGACGGGCGTGAGCCTGGCGTCCGCGAATGCCGGGCCGACCCTGCTTTACGATTACGTGACGGGTCAACTCTTCTTCGATGCGGACGGGACCGGGGCGGCCGGAGCGGTTGGCTTCGCGGTTCTCAGCGGCGCGCCGGGACTCTCCGCCGCCGATTTGCGGGTCGTCGCCCTCGCCTGAGCGGCCGACTTCGGCCGCGGCGACGCTGTCCCCGAGAAGTCGTTCTCGGGACATCGATTGTCGATGGGCGCTTCGGTTGCAGCCGTTGCGATTATATGGAACGCCGACGTTGCGGCACCGATGACTTGGCTCCGGCGACCCTTGGTACGTCGGGAGGGGCGACACCATGGCGACCATCACGTACAACTGGTCAACGTCAGTTGCGACATTCTTCGTCAACAACGTTTCCACCGCTGGCGATCAGGCGGCGCCCGCCATCGCGAGCAATGGGTCCGGCGACCGCTACTTCGCCGCCTGGGATAATCCCGGCGCCAACCTGAACGTCGACGGGCGCCTGATCAACGCCAACGGCGCGCCAGTGGCGGACGAATTCCTCGTCAATTCGACCACCGCGCTTGACCAGTCCGACTCCAGCGTAGCCGGGCTCACTAACGGCAATTATGTCGTCAGCTACACCGACACCAGCACCGACCCGGGAGGCGACATCCGCTTCCGGCTGTTCAACGCCTCCGGCGCCCCGATTGGCGCGGATGTCGTCGTCTCCGGCGACAGGCTGGACGACAAGCGTTCGGACGTGACGGCGCTCGCCGGCGGCGGCTTCGCCATCGCCTGGGACCGCGATTTCGGAGGCAATGATTTCGACATCCGCGCGTGGGTTTTCGATGCCAACGGGAGTGCGATCAGCGGCTTGATCACAGTCGAGGCTAGCGGCTTCCTCAACACCAATAGTCCTTCCATTACGGGGCTGGTTGGCGGCGGTTTCGTCGTAGCATGGACGCAGTCGGCCCTTGCGGGCGGCGACACCTCGATCGTGATGCAGCGCTACTCGTCGACGGGCGAGCCGTTGGGGGCCAGCATCGAGGTCGATAAAGTCGGCTCGATCAACACCGACGTGCAGGTTCAGGCCCTGGCCGACGGCGGTTTCGTCGTCGCCTACACCGACAACGGCTGGGGCATCGACGGCACGGAGATAACAGCCAAGGTTTTCAACGCCGACGGAAAAAGCCGGACGGATTTCATCCGCGCCAATACGGACACCACCGGCGTTCAGGACAAGCCAACGCTGACGGCGCTCACCAATGGCTTCTTCGTGGTCGGTTGGTCGAATGGGAACGTTTTGCTTCAACAGGCCTTTGATGCCCTCGGCAACCCGGCCGGCACGAATTTCACTGCCGCAGGCAGCGTGATCGAGGGCGAGATTGCGGCCCTGTCCGGCGGACTGGTGGCCAACGTCCGCGCGAGCACGATTCCCGACAGGAGCGGAAATTCGATCCGTTCGTCAGTCTCGGAACTGACGCGCACGACGGCCGGAGACGGCACGAACGAAGTCCTTACGGGCGATTCGCTGCGTGATGTCATCTTGGGCGGCGGCGGCAATGATTTCATCAGCGGCGGCGCGGGGGCCGACACTTTGGACGGCGGCGCGGATTTCGACGCGGTCTCATGGTTCAGCGAGACGGCGGGCGTGCTCGTCAACCTCAAGAACCAGGCACTCAACGATTTTGGCGCCAAGGGCGATTCGATCAGCAACTTCGAAGCCTAATACCTGACCGCCTTCGGGGACAGTTTCACGAACGGGGACACGGGGGGCTACATCTATGGCTTCGGCGGCGCGGACATCCTGACGGGCGGCGCAGGCTCCGACTTCATCGAAGGCGGAGCGGCTGGCGACTTCATGAACGGGAGCGACGGATTCGATTACGCCAGCTACGCCAACGCGCTCGCGGCCGTGCGGCTCGACTTCACCAATCCCGGCAGCAATACCGGCGACGCGGCGGGCGACACACTGCAGAACTTCGAGGCCTTCTATCTCACCGGCTTCGACGACACCTTCATCGGCCAGACGGGCCAGAACATCGTCTTCGCCGGCAACGGCAACGACACGCTGTTCGGCGGCGTGAACGCCTCTGACTGGCTCTTCGGCGAAAGCGGCAACGACTTCCTCGCAGGTGGCAATTTCGACGACCTGATGTCCGGCGGCGTCGGGATGGACACCTACGCCTTCGCGAGCTGGGTCGGCAACGGCTTCGACTCGATCCTCGACTTTACCTCGGGGCTCGACAGGATCCAGCTCACCGGCGCCGGCTTCGGGCTGTTGGCCGGAACCCCGATCGTCAACGGCGTCAACTTGATCAGCGCCGTCTCGCCCTTCGCGACATCGTCCCAGGGGACGCTGCTTTACGCAACCGGGCTCGGCATCCTCTACTACGATCCTGACGGCTCAGGAGCCGGCGCGGCGATCGCCCTCGCCCAGTTCTCAGGGGCGCCCGCGATCGCGGCAGACGACTTCGTGGTCGTGTGAGCGGATGATCCAGGCGCGACGGAAGCAGCGGCTTGACCGAAGGCGCCGGCCTGACGATATGGCGGCGTGTCCACCGCATCACCTATCGGCGAGCCAAACGGCGCGTCGCCGCTGCAGATCCTTCTCCTCTGCGACTTCGACCCGTTCCAGGCGCAGATGGTCCAGGATCACGTGCATTCGCTGGCGCGCCTGTCCCGTCACCGCGTGCACGTGCTGTCGTTCCGCGGCGATCTGCCGGCCAGCCTCGAAATGGAGGCCTTCGACGCGATCGTCATCCACTACAGCACCTTCATCTATCACGATGCCTTCCTGTCGCCTGCCGCACGCGCGCGGATCGCGGCTTATTCAGGGGTCAAGGGCATCTTTCTCCATGACGAGTACAAGCATGTCGACCGCACGACGGCAGCCATGCGCGCTCTCGGAATCCAGGTGCTGTTCAGCTGCTTCCCCACGGCATCGCTGCCAGTGGTTTATGGGCCGGATCGATTGCCCGGCGTCGAGGCGATCAACGTCCTCACAGGTTATGTCACGAAGTCGCTGATCGAAGAGCCGCGCGGGGATCCCGCAAGCCAGCGGCCCATCGACATCGGCTATCGCGGCCGCCGCTACCCCGCATGGCACGGCGCGCTCGGGCTCGAACGCGTGACGATCGTCGAGCGGACCGCGGAGGAGGCCGGGCGTTTCGGGTTGGCCGTGGACCTGTCCATCGAGGAACGCGACCGCCTGTACGGTCGGCGCTGGATGGAATTTCTGCGGAGCTGCAAATCCGTCCTCGGAACCGAAAGCGGTTCGAGCGTGGTCGATTTCACGGGCGAGATCGCGGAGAATGTCGAGCGGCACGAGAGCCTCCATCCCGCAACGCCGCACCAGGCTCTTCGCGACCTGTACTTCGCGGAGGCCGAGGGCGCGATCCCCATGGGGCAGATCTCGCCCCGCATTTTCGAGGCGATCGCCTGCGGAGCCGCGCTCATTCTCTACGAAGGCGAATACTCAGGCGTGCTCCGGCCCGGAGACCACTACTTCCCGCTCCGTAAGGACCACAGGAACTTCGCCGAGGCGGCATGCTTCCTGCGCGACGGCGCCGCCGTCGACCGCATGGCGGAACGTAATGTGGCCGAGGTTCTGGACAATCCGCTGTGGCAGGAAGGCCGCCTTGCTCGGGTCTTCGATGACGCCATCACGAGAGCGGCGGGCCGCATCGCAAGGCCTCGAGCGAGAGGCTACGGATCGGCCGAGTTCATGCGTCTCTTCGGCCGCTATGACAGCGTCTGGCGGATGCCGGTTCTGCGGCGGCAGGCTTTCCGCGCCGCGTTCGATGTCTATACGACGGCGACGCGTCCCCTTCCTGCAGCGGTCGAGCTACGCTTGCGGCGGTCGCTCAAGCGTGTCCGAGCCAAGCTCTCGGGCCGGTGACCGAGCTGGTTATCCGTCTAACGTTCCGGGCGCCCGGAGACGCCAGATCCGCCATCTGCCGATGGGGCCGCTCTTCCAGCACCGAAGCCGCCGCCGGCAAGGCCGACGTTGCTCCATATTCATCGGGACTCCCAGAGTTGCCAAACTCTCGACGGCTGGCTAAGCACAAACCTAAACGAAGCTCCGTCGAAAGAATTCGGGCCAATATTTTTTTGAACAGACTGCCGTTCGTGGCGGCATGTGGCGACTCGTCGACTTGATGAGGGGGGAAGAATGGCGACCTTTACTGGAACCGTGAATGGCGATGCGGCCAATGCGGGCTTGGGGATTCTGACTGGCTTCACCGGCGGGACGCTTGCTCAATTGCAGGATGGGGTCGGCGACATTTTTCAGGGCAATGGCGGCAACGACACCATTTCGGCCGGCGGCGGCAACGACACCATCGACGGCGGCGCCGGCGATGATTCGCTCCTGGGCAACAACGGCGACGACGTCCTGACCGGGGGCGCCGGGCTCGATACGTTCAACGGCGGTGCGGGCTTCGACGCGCTCCTCTACTCGAGCGACGCCGCCAACGGCGGAGCCGCCGGCGTCACCGTCAACCTCCAGACGGGAACCGCGATCGACGGCTTCGGCAACATCGATACGATCATCGTCGGCACGATCGAGCTGGCGCAGGGCACCAATCAGAACGACACCTTCATCGGGTTCAACCAGACCAACGGAGACATCGAGCATCTGGTCGGCCTCGGCGGCAATGACACGCTGAACGGCGGCGGCGGCTTCGATGAGGTGCGTTACGATCGAGACGCGACATTCGGTGGCGGCGCCGCGGTCACCGTCAATCTCGTGACCAACACCGCGATCGACGGTTTCGGGAATACCGACACGCTGATCAGCATCGAGGGCGCGAGGGGCACCGCGCTCGGCGATACGTTCATTGGCAACAGCCAGAACAACCAGTTCACCGGCCTCGGCGGCGCCGACACGATCGATGGAGGCGGCGGCTTCGATGAGCTGCGCTATGATCGCGACTCGAGCTACTCCGGCGGCGGCGCAGCCATCACGGCGACCTTCACCGGCGTCGGCATCGGCACGGTCATCGACGGCTTCGGCGCGACCGACAGCTTCATCAGTATTGAGGCGATCCGCGGAACGCAGCTGGCGGACACTTTCATCGGTTCGGCGACAGGCACTGAGGACTTCTTCGGCCTGGGCGGCAACGATACGCTGAATGGCGGCGCGGGCCCGAGTTTTGATTGGGCGCGCTACGACCGCGACTCGATCTACGGGGGGGGCGGCGGCGCCATCATCGCCAATCTCGCCACGGGCACGGCCACGGACGGCTTCGGCAACACCGACACCCTGATCAGCATCGAGGGCCTGCGCGGCGGGGCAGCCGGCGACCGGCTGACCGGCGACGCCAACGGCAATAGCTTGGTCGGGGAAGCCGGCAATGACACGATCAACGGCGGCGACGGCTTCGACACCGCTCTCTACTCGAACGAGTCTGGCGCCGGCGCGGTCAATGTGAACCTGAGGACCGGCGTCGCCGTCGACACCTATGGCAACAGCGACACCCTGTCGAACATCGAACAGGTGAACGGCACCAACGGCAACGACACGATCGTCGGCTCAGACGCTAGCGAAACCTTCATCGGCAACAATGGCAACGATTCGTTCAACGGCGGCGGCGGGCTCGATTTCATGCGCGGCGGCGCGGGCAATGACACGCTGAACGGCGCCGCCGGCACCGGCGTCCACGCCGACCAGGCTTCAGGCGATGCCGACACCGCCAGCTACAACGACAACGGCGTCACCCAGGGCGTCAATGTCAACCTGGATACGGGCGTCGCCATCGACGGCTTCGGCAACACCGACACGCTGATCGACATCGAGCGGGTGCGCGGCACCAATTTCGCCGACACCATGCTGGGCTCGAACACCCAGAATCTCCGGCAGGAGCGCTTCGAGGGCCTTGGCGGCAACGACATGATCAACGGCCAGGCCGGCTTCGACGTCGTCCGCTACGACAACGACGCGGTCAACGGCGGGGGCTCCGGCGTCACCGTCAATCTGGCGGCGGGCACGGCGACCGACGGCTTCGGCAACACCGATACGCTGATCAGCATCGAGGGCGTCTTCGGCACCCAGCAGACAGATTTCCTGAGCGGCGACGCCAGCAACAACAATTTCCGTCCCTTCGGCGGATCGGATGTGATCGATGGCGGCGGGGGCATCGATACGATCCAGCTCTACTATAACGACAACCAGATCGGCGGCGCCGGGGCCTTCATCCATTTCGGCTTCGGCTCGGGCATCCAGGCCGCGGGCGACGGCGTCTTCACCTTCACCAGCATCGAAGCCGTGGACGGCTCCTATCGCAACGACACGATCATCGGCGGAGTCTTCGGCGACAACCTTTTCGGTGACCTCGGCAACGATTCGATCGACGGCGGCGACGGCGACGATACCGTCAATGGCGGCGCGGGTGCGGATACGCTGATCGGAGGCGCAGGCAGTGACTGGATCGGCTACGTCTTCGATCTGACGGATCCGGCGATCGCCGCGCTCGACGCAGCGCAAAACGCCAGTTCCGGCTGGCTGAGCCAGAACTGGAACTGGACCGGCGTCACGGTGAATCTCGCTACCGGGGCTATGTCGGGTTTCGATGGCGCGGTCGATGTGTTCTCCGGTTTCGAGAACGTCTTTGGCACCTATCTCAACGACAGCCTGACTGGCGACGCCGGGGATAACCGATTCCGCGGTTACGCGGGCAATGACACCATCGACGGCGGGGGCGGCAACGACACCATCGTCTATTCTCGAACCGCATCGCGGACATCCGACCTCGTGATCGCAGGGATGGTCGGCGACAATCCGCTTGCCATCAACGTGAACCTCGCCACGGGCGTGGCGCTCGATGGCAATGGCGGCACTGACACGCTGACCAGCATTGAGAACGTAGTTGGGGGCGAGGGGAACGATACGATCTTCGGCAGCGCCGTCAGCAATGTGCTCGCGGGCGGCAACGGCGACGATCTCCTGAGCGGCGGCGCAGGCGTTGACACGCTCGACGGCGGCGCGGGGACGGACACGGTGACCTACGCCGGCGCCGGCGCGGGGATCACAGCGCGGCTCGACCTCGGCTTCGGTTCAGACGAGGGAGGAGCCTTCGATACCTACGTCGGCGTCGAGAATGTCATAGGCACTGCCTTCAACGATGTGCTGGTCGGTCAGGCTGGCGTCGTCAATCGTCTTGAAGGCGGGAACGGGGACGACTTCTTCACTGGTGAAGGCATCGACATAATCCTCGGCGGCGCCGGCAATGACACTTTCTTCACGGGCGCGGGGGCGGCGCTCAACATGGATGTCGCGGCCGCGCAGCTCGAAACCGTCTGGGGCGGCTTCCTGGCCGATAGGATGGACGGGGCGGCGGCAACGGCCAACCTGACGCTCATCGGCCAGGGGCCGACGGCGGACACAATGATCGGCGGCGCGGGCAACGACTTCGTCTACTTCCGCACCGGCGACCAGATCGCTGGCGGAGCTGGATCGGACTGGGCGGTCGCCACCTTCTCCTCGACAGGAGTCAATCTCGCCCTCAACGCCAACGGGTTCGAGAACGCCTGGGGCTCGACCTCGAACGATACGCTGTCGGGTGCGGGCGCCGCTACTGGCGTCGTCATCATCGGCGATTCAGGAAACGACCTGATCACTGGCGGCGACGCCAGCGACTTCCTCTATGGCTTCGCGGACAACGACACGATCAAGGGCGGGCTCGGCAACGACATCATCGACGGAGGCGCGGGCAACGACAGGATCCTTTACGACGCCACGTCCTTCGGTACTGACCTCCTCTACGGCTTTGCGATCGGTCAGGATCAGATACAGTTCGCGGCCGGTTCCGGCGTCACGGCCTTCGGCCAGCTGACGATCACGGTGAGCGGCGGCAACTCAATCATCACATCGGCGGCTACCGGAGCGAGTCAGATCTGGGTTCTGGGTGTCACCGGCCTGACAGGGGGCGACTTCCTCTTCGCGTGAGGAGGCAACCCGGCTTTGCTGACCATCAGCATTCGTTTACCGCGTTTGCGGCATAGTCACGGCGCGCTTGCGATCGCGTCGTGACGGCTTGGCGAAGAGCAGAGACTGCACCGTCCGCGCGGCCACCTTTGACCGTCGGGGAACTGGATGCCGGGCTTCAGCAACAACACTGGCGTGACCTATGCGGTCAACTCGCCCGACCAGAATATCAACGGGGTCGCCGGCGGCTCGCGCTGGTCGCAAAATCTCATCACCTTCAACTTTCCAGACTCTATCGGCGCGTATCCCGCAGGTTACGGCGCGGAGCTCGGCTTCGCCAATCTCGCGCAGCTCACCGCCAACCAAATCGCAGCCACCACGACGATCATCCAGACGCAATTCGCCGCAGTCATCCCGAATACCTTCCAGCTCGTCGGGAATACCGCGATCGCCGACATCAGCTCGGCCCGAGTCGATTTGCTGAATCAGGACAACACGCCCCTCATGACGGGATGGGCGTATTTTCCCGGCACCGCTTCCAGCTCCGGTGACGTCTGGTATCGGAACACGGATGGGGCGGTAACGACGGCGACGCTGGGCAACTACTCGTGGATGACAATTCTGCACGAGTTGGGCCACACGATGGGCCTGAAGCACGGCCATGAAGCCGAGGCGGGCGTGCCGATGACCGCCGATCGGAACTCGATGGAGTTTTCGGTCATGACCTATGCGGGCTACATCGGCGCGCCGACCGGAGCTGGATACGTCAACGAGACCTTCGGTTACGCGCAATCGCTGATGATGTACGACATCGCCGCGCTGCAGTTCGCCTACGGGGCGAACTTCACCACCCGCTCGGACGCGTCGGTCTACAAGTTCGAACCGAACACCGGCGAGATGTCCGTCAACGGCGTAGGACAGGGCGCTCCGGGCGCAAACCGTGTCTTCCTCACGATCTGGGACGGCGGCGGCGTCGACACCTACGATCTCTCGCTCTACACGACCAATTTATCGATAGACCTGACGCCGGGCGGCTGGTCCAAGCTGAGCGACGTGCAACTCGCCGATCTGGGCGACGGAAACATGGCGCGCGCCAATGTATTCAATGCGCTGCAGTATCAGGGCGATCTACGGTCACTGATCGAGAACGCCATCGGCGGCTGGGGCAACGACAGCATCAAGGGAAATGCGGCGGACAACGTGCTCACTGGCGGGGCGGGGAACGACACGCTGGATGGGGGGGCGGGCACCGACACCGCGAACTACGCCGACCGGGCGCTCGCCGTGGCGATCAATCCCTTCCTCAACCTGGCGGTGGTGGGTGGGGGAGAGTTCGACACGATCCTCAACTTCGAGAACTTCACCGGCGGGGGCGGCAACGACACGTTGCAGGGCACCTTGGGCGCCAACGTCATCGCCGGCGGCGCCGGCAACGACCTGATCTACGGCTTCGACGGCGCCGACCTCGTCGACGGCGGCGCCGGCAACGACGTCATCGCCGGCGGCATCGGCGACGACACCATCACCGGCGGCGACGGCGGCGACTGGCTCTACGGCGAGGACGGCAACGACAACCTCTCCGGCACCGCCAAGAGCGGCGGCGCCTTCGACGTTATGGTGGGCGGGCTCGGCGACGACACCATGGAAGGCTCGGCCGGCGGCTTCGACTACTTCTACGGCGGCACCGGCGCCGCCGGCGCGGACGGCCATGACATCACCATCGTGCGGGCCAACAGCGGCATCAAGGTGATGAACGACTTCGAGGCCGGCGGCGCCAACGACGCCGTCCGCCTGCTAGGCACCGGCCTCGCGAGCTTCGCCCAGGCGCAGGCCGCCATGAGCTTCTCCGGCGTCATCAACGGCACCGTACTCGTCGTCGACGACGCCACCCAGATCTGGTTCCTCAACGGCACCCAGCCCGCCAACCTCACCGCCGCAGACTTCCTCTTCGCCTGAGAAGAGACAGGCCGGACAGCATCGCGTCCGAACCTTGATCGCGGTCCGCGTCAAGCGACGTCTTGAGCCAACTGCAGCGCCTTCAAGTGTGGTAAAGCGACCTGCGAGAGCTGCAGGACGCAGCCCGAAATGGTCAGGGAGAAATTCAATCACGCTGCCAGAACTGATGAGGAGGTTGCGCAGGCGGTGGTCATGGTGCCGTCGAGCCTTCGGCAAGCTGGGCCGCCGTGGCAGGACTCTTGACGCGGCGCGCCTTCGCTCCGATGATTCCGCCTTTATCCACCAGTCCGGCCACGCGACTCGGGCCGCGCACGGGCGCCGTGATGCCGAGCCGGCCATGCGGCAGGGAAAGAGTTCGATGCCTCACGAATCTCACGCCGTTTCCGGCAGTACCGATGGAGGAACCCCTTCCGACGCCATGGCTGTGGCCCAACGCGTCGCGGAGCTTGAGAGCCATCAGCTTGTGCTGGAAGGTGAGCGAGAGAGGCTCGCCGCCATGTTGGCGCAGAGCCAGGAAGCGCTGGACGAGGCCTATGCGGAAACGAGGCGGCTGAACGATCTTTGGGTGGCCGCCGGAGAACAGGCCAATGCGGCCCTGCTGGAGAGTGCGGCGGCGGCCCAGCGTGCGTCGGAAATGGAGAACCGCCTGTTGGTCCGGACCGGCGAGCGGGACGCTCTGCAGGATATGCTCGCACAGGCGCGTTCGCTGACTGAGGAGGTGCTGACTGAAGCATCGCGGATGAACGCGCGGATCATCGAGGTGGAGGCCGAGCTTGGTCGGCTTCGGGCCGAGTCCGAGGTCGTGCTGCCGCACATCGACGGGGCGGGTGCCCTGTCTCTCATGCGTCGATTCTCGGCCGCAGGTGTGCCTCTGTTCATTCTTCGTGACGGCGCCTTGGCATTTCGTCACGAGCAGAGGCGCAGGGAGTCCCGTGTCGTCATTCTCTCAGTGCCGAAGTCCGGAACATACATGTATGGCGAGATCCTGAAGGAGTTCGGGTTCATCGACTCCGGTGTGCATGGCGCTCAATGGGGCTTCGCCGATCTTCGTTGGGGCCAGAAGGCGGAGATACTTTCAAGCCTCCAGCGGCGCAACGTGCCGATTTCCTTGCAGCATTACATCGATCTGGTCAGGCCGGGGGATTTTCTACTCAGTCACCTGCCATTCGAGGAGGAAACCTCTTCGCTTCTGCAACCGTTCCGGCGCATCCTTGCGATCAGGGATCTCCGCGACTGTTTCGTGTCCTACATGCGTTACGCCGCGAAGTACAGGTTCTTGGCTGACGAGGCTGCGACTTGGCCCGGCCTGCCGGAAGGGCCGGAACGTATGGCGGGCTTCGCCGAATCTCTTGAAGCTACTCAATTCTTCAAGCTCTCAACGCCCGTGCTGTCCTGGCGCACTGACCCGGACGTGCTCGTGCTGCTCTATGAGGACATAGTCGGCGACAACGGGCCGGAGGCAAGCGACGCGGCGATCAAGCGCTTGGGCCGACATGTGGGGGCATCTGAGGCGGGCCAAGTCGATCTCTCCGTAATTCTCGGTCGCGACACGATTACGGCCAGCGGCCGACGAAGCCGGTGGCAGGACTATTGGAACCAAACGGTGGACGACGCCTTCGGCAAACTTGGCGGCCATGCGCTGAACGAGGCGATTTTAGCCGCGTCTCGCCTTAGACCGACGGGAACGCAGGAAGAGCTTCCACCCGACCGATAATCAAGGCCGTGAGGTCCTGCGCGAGCTGCGAAGCCGTCGCTTGATCAGTGCGGAGATGCAGGTCGGGATCGAGCGGTGGCTCGTAAGGAGAATCGATCCCGGTGAAATCTCGGATTTCGCCGGCTCGTGCACGGCGATAGAGCCCCTTGGGGTCCCGGGCCACGCAGACTTCAAGCGGCGCATCAACGAATACCTCGAGGAACGGCAGCTCCTGCGCAATCGCTCGCGCCATGCTTCGCTCCTGTCGAAACGGGGCAATCAACGACACGATGACGATGTGTCCTGCATCGGCAAGGAGCGCCGCAACCTCGGCGGCTCTGCGCATATTCTCGATGCGGTCGGCCGCGGAGAACCCAAGATCCTTGTTCAAGCCGTGGCGCAGATTGTCTCCGTCGAGGACATAGGAGTGGTAGCCGAGCGCAGTCAGCTCGCTGTCCACGAGATTGGAGATGGTCGACTTGCCCGCGCCGGAGAGCCCCGTCAGCCAGACGATTGCCGGACCATGCTTCTTGAGCCGCGCGCGTGCCTCCCTGCCTATCCGGAAGTGCTGCCACTTGACATTCCCGGAGGTGGACATGCCAGACGATACGACTCCGGCACCGACCGTTTCGCGCGTGAGCCGGTCTACGAGAATGAAGCTGCCAAGTCCGGTGCCCATGGCGAACGGATCGATCGAGACCGGCGCCGCCACCGCAATGTCACAGGAACCAATCTCGTTGAGCTCAAGGGCCTCGACCTGCTCACGCTCGAGATTGGTCGTATCCAGGCGATACCGAAGCGCCGTCACGACCGCCGAGGTCGTCCTCGTCCCGATCCTGAGATCGTAGCGTCGGCCGAGCGCTAGTGGCTCCGACGAAAGCCAGAGCAGAGTTGCGGCAAACTGACCGGCCTGGGTGGGGCGCCGTTGCACATCGGCGATGACATCGCCGCGGCTGACGTCGATTTGATCCTTCAGCACAAGGGTAACCGATTGGCCGGCATTTGCGACCTGCAGGTCGTCTTCCATCGTCACAATTCGCGATACGACGCTGGACTGCTGAGACGTTCCCGCCACCGAAACAGCATCCCCTTGCCGGATGGTTCCGCTGATGACACGTCCCGAAAACCCCCGGAAGTCCGCCCCAGCCCAGTTGACCCATTGTACAGGCATCCGGAACGGGAGTTGATGCCGCTCCGCGTGGGGTTCCACACTTTCGAGCCATTCGAGCAAGGTGGGCCCCCGCCGCTGAACGCCGTCAGGATACGGGCGCACCACATTGTCACCGAGAAGCGCGCTGACGGGTATGGCAACGAGATGGTTGATCTGTGCTCGCGCAGCGACACCAGCGAGTTCCCTGGCCAGAGCTTCGAACCGGTCGCTCGCGTAGCCGACGACATCCATCTTGTTGATCGCCGCAGCAACATGGCGGATCCCGAACAGGCCGAGGATCGCGATATGGCGCCGCGTCTGGGGAGACAGCCCCTTCTGCGCGTCGACCAAGAGGATCGCTGCCTCCGCATTGGACGCCGCCGTCGCCATGTTGGCCGTGTACTGGACATGGCCGGGGCTGTCGGCAACGATGAAGGACCGGCGTGGCGTCGCGAAGTATCGGTAAGCGACATCGATCGTGATCCCCTGCTCGCGCTCAGCCGTGAGACCATCGACAAGAAGCGAGAGGTCGAGTCCTTCGGGCGAGCAGGGACGGCCGACGCTGTCGAGCGCCAGACGAGCCAACGCATCCTCCGGCACAAGGCCGGCATCAAAGAGCAAACGTCCGATCAGCGTGCTCTTGCCATCGTCAACGCTGCCGCAGGTCGCGACACGGAGCAGCCTCCGGGTTGCGCTCGATGAAGTATCCCTATTCAGAAGTATCCCTCCCGCTTCTTCTGTTCCATCGATCCGGACTGGTCGAAGTCGATGAGCCTGCCCTGGCGCTCTGACTGCCGGCTGGCGAGCGTCTCGGCTACGATCTCAGCCACGGTTGCGGCCTTCGATTCTATGGCTCCAGAAAGCGGATAGCATCCCAGCGTCCGAAAGCGCACGGTTCGCGTTTCTGCAACCTCGCGCGGCTCGAGACGCAACCGGTCGTCATCGAGCATGATCAAGGTACCGTGCCGTCGGACCACGCGCCGCGGCTTCGCGAAGTACAGCGAAACCACTGGCAGCGCCTCCCGCTCGATGTACCTCCAGATATCGATCTCCGTCCAGTTCGATAGCGGGAAAACCCTCATTGTCTGATGGGGGCGCAGGGCCGGATTGAGCAGGTCCCAGAATTCGGGCCTCTGGGACTTCGGGTTCCAACCCTGACTGGCGTCACGGACAGAGAAAATCCGCTCCTTCGCCCGCGACTTCTCTTCGTCGCGACGCGCGCCCCCTATGGCCGCGTCGAAGCCGCCTTCAGACAACGCGGTCCGCAGGGCCTGCGTCTTCATGATGTCCGTGTAGACAGCGGACCCGTGCGTGAAAGGGTTTACGCCACTCTTCAACGCCTCGACGTTGGTGTGGACGATAAGCTTGAGCCCCAGTTTCGCCGCCGTGGCATCGCGAAAGTCGATCATCTCGCGAAACTTCCAAGTCGTGTCGATATGGAGCAGGGGAAAGGGCGCGGCGGCCGGATAAAATGCCTTGCGTGCAAGATGCAACAGCACCGTCGAGTCTTTGCCTATCGAATACAGCAGGACCGGCTTGCCGAAGGAAGCCGCTGTTTCACGCATGATGTAGATGCTCTCGGCCTCGAGGTCATCGAGATGGGTCTGGCGCATAACAGGAAAGGTCCGCTCGGATAGCCGCCGATACGTCAACTCGACGCAGCCCCGGATGGACGGCGGGGTGAAGCAGAGGCGGCCAGGCTGTTTGACGCGGGTCGAACATACAATCCCGCCAACCTTTTGCAAACTCGCGCGCTGGAAGCGTGTTGGCCCATCGACGCTTCGCCGCAGTTTGCCGGTGCCAAATACATGAATTGCAACCTCGTCAAATAATATAAAGATAATAGTTTTGAATTGTCACTGAAGGGATGAATCAAGAATTGCCTTAACGCGATGATCGAGCGTATGTTTTTCAAAAGCTAGTGTGTGGGCGGCAAGTGCTACGTCATCACCGAACGAAGGGTCTTTTGTTTGCTCCAGTACAGATTCAAGATTTGATAGATCTTGCTTGATTGATATATAGTGCTTGCCCGCTTCAAGAATATCGTTGTAGCGCCCTTCAACAAGAAGCTGAGCTGTTCCACAGCCTATCGCGTCAAAATGACGGGATGAGATGCAGCCACCATAATGAGGCGGGGGGCGACGACTGGCAAAGAAGCGGTCAATTACCTGTTGCTGCAAGGCGGGATCGTTCTCGATCGCCTCATGTGTGATGCTCATCGAATTGAGCAGGGCGTAGAGGCGCTCGCGGAAGCTCCAAGGAAGATATCGTGCGACTCCGCGGATGGCACTGTTAGGTCTAATGGCGAGGCCCGATCGGTGTCGGGTCAGGAAATTTTGAATGTGCGCCGCCAGCTCGTCATCCCGGTCGAGATGGGAAGCCCCGGCCTCAGTAGCGACGGTGAAGCGGCATTGGTTGAGGAAATGCGCCCAATCATCCCGTTGCAGGCGTCGATCAGTTTCAATATCGCAGTTGAGGCCGAGTGATGGTCCGATCGCGCGTACCCGTTCCAGAAGAAGATTGCGAGAGCGATTTCCAACGTAAACGGAGTAGGGAAAGGATCGACTTCCGATCGAGATTGTTCGGTTCTGCCGAGGAATTCGCCAGCTGAAGATGCGCGGATTGAGAGCGTGCGGAATGCTGACCACGCGTGCGCCGGTCCCCTCGTAGAGCCAACGCCCAGTGTCCGCCAGGAGCTGGGTCGCCACGAGGTCCGCTTGAACCGAAGTGAGCCACTGCCGGCGCTCCTCGAACGGCAGCCAAGGCATATTGAACTCGTTGCCCATGAAGACGACGAGCGGACAGCGGCGGTCCTTCAGAGCACCGGAAATCTTCCGCACGTAATCCAGAGTGTCTCCGGTGCCCGAGTGCAGCACAACTGCCAGATCGGCCGACTTGAGTTCGCGGGTGACGCGCCCTCGGCCGAGGTAGGAGAAGATATTCAGTGGGACACAATCTATTCCATCATGTGCAAGGAAGGCATCGAGCCAATCCTGATAGTAAGAGGCTCTAACAGAGTAGGAGACATGCAGAACGACGACACGAGCCATGTCGGGCTAAGTTGACGAAGCGAGCAGCGCAGCAACTTCGGCGGAAGCCTTGCCCTCTCCGTAATCATCAATGTCACGCAGCTTATTGGCCCGTGGCTGGGTCCACAACCGGTTCCAACCAGCCTCTATCGTTTCAACCCATTCAGTTTCGTTGCGCAAAGTTGTACAAAGCTTGCGGTGAAAATAGGCCTCCTTCTGGAGGCCGCCTGAGTCGGTGTAGACCTCGACGCAATCCGCAATAAGCCGGTTCATATCGAGATAGCCAAGCGGATCAATGACCCGAACGCCGCTCAGGACTATGCCGGCTCTGTCTAGAGCGGCTCGCGTCCGCGGATGCAAAGGAAGAATGATTTCGCGCCGCGCGGCCCGCTCTGCCAGCCAAGCGGCGATCGCGGCAAGTTGTTGGGGAACATCGGTGCTTTCAGCGCGGTGAATCGTGGCCACATCGTAGGTCTCGGGAGAAAGATCAAGCATTTCCAAGATGCGCGACGACTTCCTCGCCTTCTCGATCGCGAACAAGGTTGCGTCATACATGACGTCGCCGACGGCGTGTACGTTGCGTGAGATGCCCTCTCTCGACAGATTGATGACTGCCGCCCGCGTCGGGCAGAGCAACAGGTCGCTCACGTGGTCGGCCACGACACGGTTCACTTCCTCGGGCATTTTGCGATTGAACGACCTCAGTCCGGCTTCGACGTGAGCGACTGGCACATGCAGCTTCGCAGCGACCAAAGCGCCGGCCAAGGTCGAATTCGTGTCACCGTACACAAGGACCCAGTCCGGACGTTCAGCGCGGACGACTGGCTCGATCGCCACCATCATCCTCCCGGTCATGTCACCATGTCCTCCGCCGTGAACGTGCAGCATGTGCCCGGGTGCCGGGATCTCCAACTCCTCGAAGAAAACATCCGACATCAATGGATCGAAGTGCTGGCCGGTATGGACTATGACCTCATCGAACCCTGAGTGCATTCTCAGAGCCCGGCTCACGGCTGCTGCCTTCACGAACTGAGGCCGCGCTCCGATGATTGTCAGAATCCGCCGCATCGCTAGAATTCCAAGCTAAACCTGCATCCTGATGCCCGCCGATTTCAACCGTTCCTGGATGCGGCGGCAGACAATGTCGACGCCTTCTTCTAAACCGACCAACGGCGTGACACCGAGCAAGTCGCGCTGGCGCTCCAAGGTCGGCCTCTTCACAAGCGTCATGCGCTCAGGCAGCTCTCGGACCGTCACGAGTTCCTTGGGCGCCCCGAGGCGCTGGCGGATCATTTCGGCCAGTTCGGCAATCGGCCTGATGTCGGGATGGCCGATGTTGACCACCGCGTACTGATCAAGCCTCGCAGCACTTTCGATCGCGCGAACGGCGTCGCTTACATGGAACCACCCCCGGGCGCTTCCGGTATGCACCTCGATCTTTCTGCCGAGAGCCAAGTTCGTCGCGAAGCGGATCATAGCCGAACGATGGTCGCCGAGATCCTCTTCCTCGTCATACATCATGAATGGTCTGAGCGAAGCGGCTTTGAGCCCATGCTGTCTGACTTCGTATTCGACAAGCTTTTCCCCAAGCAGCTTCGACAAACCATAAAAGTTATTTGGCTCAGGATCGGAAAGTCCTTCGTCCATGGGATTGCAGTTGGGACCATAGACTTCTGACGTTGAGAAGAAGACCGTCATGGCATTGACGCGCTTGCACATCTGCAGGACGTTGGTGAGGCCAAGGAGATTTGTGGAAGCGGCTAGGCTAACAGCTTGTTCACAAGTTACGCGGCTCACCATCGCCGATAGCATGAAAACGACGTCCGGCTTGAAATCGAATGCGGGCATTAAATCCGCAGGATGGTTGATGTCGGCCATGAGATAGCCTTCACGAAATCCTGGCTTCAGATCTACTTCCAATACATCATACCCTTGCTTCCGCAGATGCTTTACAAGCGGTTTTCCGATATTGCCTTCGGAGCCAAGGACGAGAGCTTTTGTCATGCGAGCCTGCGATCTTCAACCAGTGGAAACAAGGAGAACTCAACCGTGCTTTGCCGGCAGCGGTATGAAACAAAAACCGAACCTGCGCAATTCCGATCGAACCGGGCGATCCATGCTTCTGCGCGTCCCAGCGGCGCGGCGTTTCGCGAACGATCGCATTGGTGGATCGTGCGCGATGGTGGTTCGGCGCGGCGCTGCTATGCGGCTCCTGACATGGTTCTGGCCTGATAGGTCCGAATGCATTCAGACACTGCGCCTTCTGCGACGACCTCACCCTTTTCGAGTAGGATCGCCTTGTTGCAAAGGCGCTGCAGCAACTGCATATCGTGGGAAGCAAAAACGAGGATCTTCGCCTGTTCGATCAGGAGTCCCATGCGCTCCTTCGATTTCTCCATGAAGGCCATGTCGCCAGCATTGATCATTTCATCCATGATCATGATGTCAGGCTGGATAGACGTCGAAACAGCGAATGCCAATCGGATGAACATCCCGGTCGAGTAGGTCCGCATCGGCAGCGAGAGGAACTCGCCCAACTCGCAGAACGCTTCTACTTCGGGAACGAGCGCTTGAGCATCTGATCGTGACAAGCCCATGAAGACGGCCCGACGTTCGATATTCTCGTAACCCGTCAGGGCAGGGTCCATGCCTAGCAGGAAGTCGGTCATGGAAGCGACGAGGCCGCTGCGCTCGACGGTTCCCGCCGTCGGCTCGTAAATCCCTGCGCAGACCTTGAGGAATGTCGACTTTCCAGCGCCATTGTGGCCGATTATCGCGAGGCGATCGCCGGCTTTGAGTTCGACCGAAACCGACTTAAGGGCCTTGACCAGCGGGCGCCGGGAGGAGCCTCCAATGCGGGCTCCGACCCGCTGGATGAGCGACGCGCGGAGCGAGCGATCGCTCTGCTCGAGGACAGGAAAAGTCAAGCTGACGTCTGAAAGCTTCAGATGCATGTGCCTTACAGCCAGAGCGTGATCCAGCGCCGCCAGCGCGCGAATGCGAGAAACCCGATGACAGCATTCAAGAGAAAGATGCAAGTCGCGATTGTCCAGTAGCCTGGCTGCGGCCACTGGCCGAGTAGCGGCGCTCTCAGCAATTCCAGAAACACGTGAAACGGATTGAACACCAGGAGGCTACGCAGTTCGGGCTCGATCAGTTGCTCGCGCCAGATCACGGGCGTCAGGAAGAACATCACCGTCACCAAGCTGGCCACGATGTTCGGGACGTCTCGGAAGCGCACACCGAGGACGCCAATCCAAAATGACGCGGCGAGGAGCGTCAGGGTCGTCAGCGCCAGCGCCGGAACAAGCAACCAGAGGGTCTGAAGCGAACCGACACCAAACCAGATGAATACAACAGGCAATATGACAAGATTGTGGGCAAAGACGATCAGGTTCTTGACTAGATTCGCTAGTATATATGTTGAGCGTGCAAGCGCGAGTTCTTTCAGATAACTCGCAGATTGTACGAAAATGGTGCTTGCGTCCATCAATGTGGTGGTCAGGAGAAGCCAGAAGACGTGCCCGGCGGCGAGATAGGGCAAGAATTCCGCAACTGGCATCTTCCAGATGTTCGCCCAGACGAAGCCGATGGTCACCACCAGAATGGCGTTGGAAAGAGCGATCCACAGTTGGCCTAACGCGCTCCGGCGATAGCGCGATGCGACATCGCTGGCACCGAGCAGGACGACGAGGTTGAAGCGCCTTAGCGCCTCCCCGAGATCCGTTAGCGCCCGGAACCAGTCCGATTGCCCCGGTGCGATATCTGGAGTTGCGATGATTCGGCGCGGTCTAGCTGAGAAGCCGCTTCGGTCTGTCGCTTGATTGTCCATGATCAGGCGTGCCTGCGGACGTAGCGCATGAAGAACTCCTTCAAAGTCAGATCATTGGGACCAGGCTTGAAGAGCGCCTTCGCGAGCCTGACAGGATGCCTAGGCAACCGCTTGTGGCCAAGGGGATCAAGCGAATAGACGAACGGAACGTAGTAGAACATGCGCCACTTATAGAATTCTTCCTTCGTGAATTCCCGAACTTCGGAGCGGTGATCTTCGGCTACGGCATCCGAGATGATCCGGTCGAACGATGCAATGAACCTAGCGGAGCTGTAGAGTTCGTTCTCGCACACTTCGCTATAGCAATGCGTGATGATCTTCGCGCACTCGATCGGATCACGCAGCAGCTCCACAATCTGAGCCATGTTGCTGTGATCCTTCTTCAGAGGCGCATAATGACGCCAAGGCTTGAAAGCGCCAGAATACGAGCCCTCGTACATGATCAGCATGGTGCGCAAAGTCGCTGCCTCGAAAACGCGGGGAGAGAGTTGCGCGAGGTCGATGAGCCCCTCCTTGTGGGCGAAAAAGAGCTGCCGCAGTTGCTCGTAGATCTCCCTGTCATGCGGCTCCTGGTTGAACGGCTTGTGGCGGTGCAGCAGCCGCTTGACCTTTCTGCTCTGCTTGCCCGAGAGGCCGAGGACACCTGTGAACGTCTCTGTGGCGGCCGCGATGGTCCCGTCGAAGTCGAAAACGCTGGCGCCGCTTTCGACAGCAAGGGTGGCCCAACAGCTGCGCAGGAAATTCACCCAGTGGATGCCATAGAGGCGGCTCTCCTCGGACCACGCAATGTCGCACTTGATGTCGTACTTCTTCGCGTCCGCGAGAAAGCGCCTTCCGATCTCGTGTTTTTCGCGTCCCGCTGCGCCGTGCCAGGCTGGGTAGACGCGACCCCTGTAGCCGACCATGGTAGGCCGTTCAGCGAGGGGCCGGGCCTTGAACAGCTTCAGCGAGTCTGGAACATATCCAGTCAAAACGTTGATGAAGCGCGTCTTCGGCAATTTGTGCGGAGGATATACCTTCGGTATTTCCGCCTCGGGAACGCAGGTAAAGACGATGTCGATGCCGCAAAAATTAAGCGCGTCGATTGTCTGATTGACGAACCGATATTCATCCTGAATGAAAAGAACCTTCACTCCACCAAATGCTGCAAGACGTGAGCGCACGCTTGGAGGAAAGTAAGCATCTATTGCAATGAAAAGAGAATAGTGTACAATAACAACATCGAACGGATCGAAGGTGAATTCCGGCATCAAATCGCCAATATTCGAAAAGACATAAATTTCATGTTTCGAATATTTATAAAAGCTATTTATATGATCACAAACCGTTGCCGCGTTATAGGGGTCATAGTTGCACATAAGCAGGATTCGAATCGGGCTATCAGGATCCCTCGTCTCGTCCAGGATCTCACCATCCTCCGCCTCATCGCTGTCTTGCTGGACGGCAACCAGACGCGGAGCACTCCTTGCCGGCTTCGACTCCTCAGAAGGAGCGGGGACAGGCTGCGCATCCTGATCTACCGGCGCATTGGACAGCGCGGGTGCCGTCGACAGAGACACTGCGGGCTCCGCGAGAGGCTCTGCCGCAACGGCAGCAGCCACGCTGGCTGCGAGCGCGGCCGGGCGGTGATCAATGGCGATCGGCGTGCGCCCCGCGTCGACCCCGACAGGGACACCAGCATTCTTTTTGGAGGATTTCCTCGCCATCCATTGCCCTCAATCGATCCGCGGGGGCTGGACAAAGCGGCCGCTTGAGGCTGACGCGGTCCAGTCGCGCGACACGTCTGCCGTCCTTAGCATTTGAAGCAGTTGGCGGCCAGCAATCCGCGGCTGTCGAGGACGTTCCGCGTATCCGCGACCAACTGCGCATGCTTCACTGCGAGGGAGTAGTCGACGCCGTTGTGCCCGGTGGTGATGATGACGCCGTCGCAACCCGAAATCAGTTCCGCACTGAGCGGCGCGCTCCGACGCCCCTCCATCGTCGGATACTCCACGTCAAAGGGGAAGACATCGATATAGGGGTCGTGGAAAATGACTTCAGCCCCACGCTTCTCCAGGAGCTCAAGCACCTTCAAAGCCGGACTTTCCCTGAAATCGCCGATATCCTGCTTATACGCGAGACCCAAGAGCAGAATCTTGGATCGAGCCAAGCCGCGCCCTAGCCGCGCGTCCATTTCACGCGCCACGCGGTCGACGACAAGGTAGGGCATGTTGGAATTGATCTGTCCGGCGAGCTCGATGAAGCGCGTGCTGAGATCGAATTCACGCGCCTTCCAAGTCAAGTAGAATGGGTCGATAGGGATACAGTGGCCGCCGATGCCGGGTCCTGGATAGAATGGCATGAATCCGAAGGGTTTCGACGCCGCCGCGTCGATGACTTCCCAGACGTCTATGCCCATGCGCTCGAAGACGACCTTGAGTTCGTTCACGAGGGCGATGTTGACGGCGCGGAATATGTTCTCTGTCAGCTTAACTGCCTCGGCGACTTCAGTAGATGACACGCGGACCACGCGCTGGATGGCCGCCGCATAGACCTTCTCGACCAGCTCAAGGGCCTCAGCACCATCGCCGCCGACGACCTTCGGGATCGTTCGTGTGCTGAAAGATGGGTTTCCAGGATCCTCCCTTTCGGGCGAATAGGCCAGGTAAAAATCCACGCCAGCCCTTAGGCCGGTCCGCTCTAGGATCGGCTTGACCACTTCTGTGGTGGTTCCCGGGTAGGTCGTCGACTCGAGAACGACGAGTTGGCCGCGCCGCAACGTGCGCTCGATAGCCTCGGCTGTCTTGATGATGTATTTCAGGTCGGGATCGCGATACTTCGTCAGCGGAGTAGGCACTGCGACGATGATGACGTCGACCTGCGACAGGGAGTCGAAGTCGCATGTCCCCGAGAGCTTGGCGGCGCCGACCGGTCGGGCCACCTCGGAATGCGGAATATGACGGAGATAAGAGCGGCCATCATTAAGCTCGGCCATCCGAGGCTTATCGACGTCGAAGCCCACGACATTGAAACCGGCGTCGGCGAGTGAAATCGCGAGAGGCAGACCGACGTAGCCCATGCCGATCACGCCGATCGACGCCTGACGCGAGGCGATGCGGACGCGGAGGTCCTGGGCGAGCGGCGAAAGTTCCGTCATCATTCACGTTCCTGAAGTGTGCGTCATTGTCGCTCGACCCCCATGGCCCCTCCGCTAGCAAGCCGGCTTGCATCTGAGTGAGGGGGCATGCTGTCCGAACGCTAGGCGGCAGCCGTCGCCGACTTGAGAGCGTCGCGGGCGGTTTCGATGATAAAGTCCTGCGTGCCGGCGTCGAGATAGGGATGCATTGGAAGCGCCACGACCTCATGAGCGAGGCGCTCGCTTATCGGCAGGCCGTTTCCGGCGACGGGATAGCTCTGGTACGCGGTCTGCAGATGAAGGGGCTTGGGATAATATATGGCGGTGGGGATGCCGCGCGACCGCAGATACTCGATAAACGGATCGCGCTGCTTGGCGGGAACCCTGATCGTGTACTGCGCCCAAGTCGAGACGCATTCCTCACGAACCCGAGGCGTTACCGCGACGTCCCGCAGGCCCGCAGTGTAGCGACCAGCCACGCTCTGCCGCTTTTCAATTTCGTCGGCGAACACAGCGATCTTTTCGAGCAGGACAGCCGCCTGAAGCGTATCGAGGCGCGAGTTCACGCCGATCCGGACGTTATCGTATTTGTCGGAACCTTTGCCGTGCACATGCAAGGATCGGATTGTCGCGTGATGCTCGTCGTGCGGCGTCAACACTGCGCCTCCGTCGCCATAGCAGCCCAGCGGCTTTGCCGGGAAAAAGCTGGTTGTCGCGAAATCGCCGATGGAGCCCGCAGTCCTGCCCTTGTAGGTGCCGCCGAAACCCTGTGCGGAATCGGCAATGAGCATCAGTCCGTTGTTCTTGCAGAAGATCTCGATCGGATCATAGTCAGCAGGCTGACCGAAGAGGTCCACGGTGATGACCGCCCTCGGCCTGAGCCCGGCGCGCTTCGCGACGTCCATCGCGAGCCCGAGCGACTTCGGGTCTATGCAGTAGCTGTCTTCTTCGATCTCGGCGAACACCGGCGTCGCGCCTAGCCAAGCGACCACCTCCGCCGTCGCCGCGAAAGTGAAGCTTGGGCAGATCACCGCATCACCTGGACGGAGCTTCAGAGCCATCAAACAGAGCGCGATCGCGTCGGTTCCGTTGGCGCAACCGATGACATGCTTCGCACCGCAGAAGCGGGCCAACTCGCCTTCGAACTGCTTCACTTGGCGACCGAGGATGTAGGCTCCTTCATGCACGGCTGTCAGGACCGCGTCATCCATCGCCTTGCCGATCCGCTTCCGCTGGGCGGCAAGGTCAATGAACTCGATTTTGGGCGTTCCCGCCTGTCGTGTCGCCATCATGCGATCTCCTCAAGCAAGTCTGGCCCCGCTTCCCGATAGCGCCGGCCGGTTTCCGGACAGACGAGGTTGGGACCCAAGCGCAAGCCGGCGCGGCTCATCCAGCCGATGCGCCGCGCTGGAACGCCGGCCATTAATGCGAAGGCTGGGACATCTTTCGCGACGACGGCACCAGCGGCGATAAAGCTGTAAGCCCCGATCTCATGACCGCAGACGATCGTCGCATTGGCGCCGATCGTCGCGCCCCGGCGCACGTGCGTCGGCCGGTATTCCGCCTTACGCGCGATCTCGGCGCGAGGATTCTTGACGTTGGTGAAGACGCATGAAGGGCCGCAGAACACGCCGTCCTCGAGATGGACGCCCTCGTAGACCGATACATTGTTCTGAATTTTGACGTCGTTTCCGACCTTCACCTTTGGACCGACGACCACGTTCTGGCCGATGTTGCAGCGCGCCCCTATTTCGACGCTCCCCAGGATGTGGCTGAAGTGCCAAATCTTCGTGTCCGCGCCAATCTTCACTCCTGCGTCGACATAGGCCGATCCATGCACGAACGCGGAAGCCGCGACCTCCGCCTGCGGGTCGACGCAAGACCCGGTTCCCGTGTCACGAGCCACGACCGGACCGCCGTCAGGCTTCCCGTTCAGGACCGCGCTTGCGCGCTCCAGCACGGATAGCACTCGCAGACCCTCCGCGCCGTCTGTTCTCGGGCGAGTGCCGCCAACGACGCAACTGAGGAAATGTCCGCATTCATCGCGCAGCGGATTGCCATCCCCGTAAGGAATGGGCACCCCGACCTCGATGGGCGCCTTGACCGCCCGCGGCGCGCCGTCGACCCATTCGACGGCATGAGGATAATGCTTCAGCTTGTCAGCCGGGTTTTTGGCGCTGTCCTCGAAGACAGCCATCCCCTTCTCGCCGACGACGACCAAGCGCTGCTCCTTGAACGGGTGCAGCCACGAACAGAACACATGAGCCCGGACGCCGCTTCCGAAAGTCATCTGAACCTGACAGAAATCGGCGAGCCGCGCATGAAGCGTGGGCGCCGCGAAGGCGCTCACCCGTTCAGGTTCCTCCCCGAGAAGCGATAGAACCATCGAGAGGTCGTGAGGCGCGAAGGACCAGAGTACGTCCTCCTCCCGCCGGATGATCCCAAACGACAGCCGGTTGGAGTACAGATACGACAGACGTCCGAGCCGCCCCGCCGCCACAAATTCCTTCAAGGCGAGGAAGGCAGGGTGATACTGAAGCAGGTGACCCACCATCAAGGTCAACCCAAGCCGGTCGGCCGTGGCCACCAGCTCGGCGCCTTCCCTGACGCTCAAGGCCAACGGCTTCTCGACATAGACGTGTTTGCCGGCGCGGAAGGCACGCATTGCGACATCTCGGTGCGCAACGGCAGGCGTCGCGATTGCCACGCTACCGATCGCCGAGTCGCGCAGGACTTCCTCAAGGGCGAGGGCGCGCACGCCATACTGTCGGGCGAGGGCTTCGGCCACGTCGGCTCGCTCATCCACAATTGCTGCAAGAGCGCCAAGATGGGCGAACTCCCGAACTAGATTCTTGCCCCAGTATCCACATCCGACAACCGCTACCATGGGGGCTGCTGCCGCCGAATTAGACATAAATTCCTGCTCCCCAGTCGCAGCAATGGTGGTGCCAGCGCTTTCGATCCACGAAATCTTCGGCCGACCCATCGTCAAGGGACTGCCGCCCTCGCATCGGGACGACGCGACGGCGAGGTTGCTCCCTAAGCCTTCGGGAGGGCCTTCAATACGGCTTCCTCTACCATGTCAAGATTTCTTAGAGGCGCTGTCCCATGCACGGTGTCGCTTCTGATCACCACGGATCTGCCGACGGAGAAGGTCGGGCGGCCGTCAATCTCCACGGCGGGCAAGCTGACGAGGGGAGTGTCGCTCATCGGCGCCATTGTTTCCAGCGTCATGTACCGCGCCGGCTGAAGGGCCCACTCATCGTTTTGCTCCAGCAGCAGGGCGCCGACCAGGCGGCCGATGGCGCCTTCGTTCGGCATCGAACGCGGGTCAAGAATGAGATGCATGCCATCCTGCAAGCGCGTCTCGTGCCGAAGTGTCCCCATGCCGACCTGTTCAACCAGCGCGGGCGGGACTGGCTGGCGAGACAGGATCTGCCGGAGGACGAGCAGCGGGCGATCACGCGCCATATGCGGGAGATCGACCGGCTAGCTGGAGATTTCGCCAGTCTCGATGTTGATATCGCTCACGAGACCGTCAATGCTACTGCCGTGCAGCGTCTCCTGACGATCGCCGGCGTCAATATGATCGTGGCGAGTGGCATCGTGGCGGCGATCGGCGAGATCTCCCGCCTCAAGGAACCGCAAAAGCTGGTCAGCTACTTCGGGCTCAACCCTCGTTTACGCCGATCAGGGCTAGGGCCGGCGCAGTACGGCTGGATCAGCAAGCATGGCCGGTCCCACGCCCGCGGCCTGCTGGTCGAGGCTGCTTGGGCTGTGGCAAAGGCGCCGGGTCCGTTGAGGGCATTCTTCCCGCGCATCCGCAACAGGCGCGGTCGCTAGGTGGCGGCGGTCGCAACCGCCCGCAAGCTCGTTGTCTTGATCTGGCACCTGCTGACCAAGGAGCAGGATTGCCTCTGCCTGCGCCCTTCGCTCGTAGGAGCCGAGCGACGTCAGCTTGCGCTGAAGGCAGGCGCTCCTTCCGAGAAGCAAAAAGGAAGACGTGGCTCCGCCCATGCCTACAACCTCAAAGAGCTTCGGGATCAGGAGCTTAGCGGCTCTGAGCAGGCCGAGAAGATCTATGAGCAACTCGTCAGGCAGTGGACACCGCGCGGGCCGAAGCGGCGCACGGACGCCACAAGCGAGGAACGACGATGAAGGCGGCATGGCGGTGCTTGCATCCGCGAGCACCGCTCTTTGCCAGGTGGTCGTCCGTGCACACAGACAGTAGCACGTGATCTGAGAAAGCGCTTGTCGATGTCATCCGTGCTGTGAAGCTTGGCGCGATGCTGGGCGGGGGCACCGTTGCGTTAACTTGGGAAGCGACAAAGGTCCGACCTTGACGACCGTCTTTCCGGCGGCCAGGCCGAAGAGCTTGCCAACGAAGCTTACCTCGCCCTTTGCGCCCGGTTCGCGCAGAATGCAGTGGCCGCGGCGGATCATGCGCATGGTCTCGATGCCCTTGATGGTGGCGGAGGCGGTCCTCATCGTCTTGAAGCCCCGCGCCCTGCGGATCATCGGCTTCATCGCGCCATGGTCGGCTTCCATCATGTTGTTCAGGTATTTCGAGGTGCGGTGCTCGACAGCACCCGCCAAGACGCCTTCGCGCTTCCGTCGCCGGATCGCCTTGGGATAGGAGCCGAGCCTGTCGGTGGTGATCGACGAGGGCGGCCAGTCGTGCATGATCTTCAGCGCCTTGCCGAGAAAGCGATGCGCGGCTTTCGTGTTGCGCCGGTCCGAGAGCATGAAATCGATCAGCCGCCCTGCTTGTCGACAGCGCGCCACAGATACTTCCATTGGCCGCCGGCGCGGACGCAGGTCTCATCGACGCGCCAGAAGCCGGAGCGGCAACATCGATACCAGCGCACGCACGGAAGGATGACCTCGACCGGGAAACGGCGGCGCTTCAATGCGGACATCGGCAGTTCGCTCCATCAAGAGGAACGGCTTCCTTGGCCAAGCCCCGTTATCGCAACAGCGCCCTCAGGACAGTGACGTCGCCCGCGTCACGCGCCTGCAGCGCGCCAGGCCTTCCGCGGCCTGCTGCTCGAACCGCGCGGCGCCGAGATCCCGCGCCGACGCGACCGCGCGCTCGAAGCAGGCCTCGGCCATGACGTCGTCGCCCATCGCGCGCGCCAGCTCCCCTTCGAGCCGGTGCAGCTCCGGCGTCCACCAGCGCTCGCCGTGCCGGCCCACGTCGCTGAGGCCCTGGCGGACGGCGAGCAGGCCTTCCTCGAGGCGGCCGGCCTGCAGGCAGCCTCGCGCCAGCAGCGCCATGTTGCGCGTCGAGAGCACGACGCTTCCGGTGCTCCTGAGCTGCTCCTCGCCGGCGCGGATCTCGTCGAGCAGCACCGTCGGATCGCCTCCCTTGCCCAGCCGCGCCACGGCGACGAGCACGCGGCTGGCGCCGCGCCACATGGCGAAATCATGCTCCGTGCAGATGGCCTGGGCGCGTTCGGCCGCCTCCAGCGCGCCGTCCATGTCGCCGCGCAGCTGATGGTAGTTGGCGAGCCAGGCGTTGGCGACCGCGACGTTGAAGGGAAAGGGCGTCTTCTTGACGATGGCGGCGGCCCGCCCGGCGTCGGCGGCGGCGGCCTCCGGCCGTTCGAGCAGCAGCAGCGTCACGGCCCGCGTCAGCAGGCAGACCATCAGCGGGTCCTGCCCGATCAGGAAGATGCTGGCGGAGCGGTCCTCGCCGCCGCGCGCCTCATGGGCGGCGACGCCCGCATCGAGATGGATGAGCGCCTCGCGCAGACGCCCGAGGTTGAACAGCGTCAGGCCGAGCGCCATCGAGCCGGCGGCGACGATGGCGGGCTCGCCCGTGCGGCCGGCGAGCGCCGCGTAATCGCTGGCGGCGTCCAGCGCCTCCTCCATCGCGCTGCGGCCGAGGTAGAAGCGCCAGAGGCCGTAGAGCACCGGCAGCAGCGCAAGGTCGCCCTCGGCGCCGATGGCGACGCTGAGCGCCCGCGCCCGCGCGAAGGCCGCGCCCACCTCCTCGGCGGCCTGGCCGCGCGTCAGCAGCAGCGCCGAGCCCTTGCAGACGTTGAGCGCCATGGCGCGGCGCTGCCGCTCCGCCGTGGCCGGCGCGGCTTCCAGCAGGCCGAGGCCGCGATCGATGTGCCTGAGCGCCTCCACCTGCGCCCAGCGCCGCAGGGCGCGCTCGCCTGCGGCGTGCCAGCGTTCCGCCGCCTCGTCGACGAGCCCGGCCTCGGTGAAATGATGCGCGGCGAATTCCGGCTGCAGCTCCACGAGCCCGGCGAAGGACCGCTTCAGCGCCCGGGCGATGTCGCGGTGGATCGCCTGCCTGCGCGCCTTGAGCAGGCTCTGGTAGGCGGCGTCCTGCATCAGCGCGTGCCGGAACCAGTAGCGCACGCCGTCGGCCCGCGCCTGCTGCTGCAGCAGCTCCGCCGAAACGAGGCTGTCGAGATGCTCCTTCAGCGTCGCGGCGTCGTGCCGCGACACGGCCTGCAGCAGCGTCTCCGGGAATTCACGGCCGAGCGCGGCGGCGACCTGCGCCGTCTCGCGCGCCTCGCCGAGCCGCCCCAGCCGCGCCGCGAGCGTCGCCTGCAGTGTTTCGGG
>JAESFG010000403.1_pt1 | contig 45796 bp, 41 predicted proteins | sample 9269371 | NCBI WGS metagenome assembly JAESFG01 (sample SAMN14506227, study PRJNA617093) | algae metagenome | isolation source: Aetokthonos hydrillicola CCALA 1050 (B3-Florida) and co-occurring... | place: USA: South Carolina | collected 2013-01-01 | reverse complement strand
CTCGGCGGATGGGACGGTTACCCACGCACCAAACCGGGGCCCATCACCATGCGGCATGGCCTCCAATACTTCATGGGCGTGGCGGGGGCGTGGGAGACCCTCAAAGATGTGCGAATCAACTAGTGCGAACGCAGGGACCCATACGCCGCGGCGGTGCTAACGGGCAGGATCGCAATTGCTCTGCCTGGGTGACCCGAGTCATTTTGAGCGAGCTGGGTCATTCATCTCACCATGCAGAGTCGTCTGACGATCGCGTTTCCTCGATGGATCACGCGGTATGGGTCCCTGCGTTCGCAGGACGACAGATCGTAGCCCGCATAAGCTCTTGCGATATGCGGGACGCCGCGGGCACCGGCCCCGCATATCGCTGCGCTCATGACGGGCTACGGAGGCGAGGGACCTGTAGCGCGATGACCATTATTGGCCGGCCTTGATCGCCCGAGACACGCTCACCGACAGCGTTTCCTCACCCGGTGCGACCTGTGCGCCGGCGGCCATTGGGGTCATGCAGATCGCGGGCACCTGCGCCCGCGCTGGCGCGGCGAGCCAGGTCGCCGTCAGGACGGCGAGGGCGCGCTTGAAGCCCGTCACCGCAGCGGCACGTAGACGTTGATCACCAGCTTGTCCTCCGCCGTCTTCAGCGGATCGGTGATGTATTCCTCGATGAACGTGTCCTTCGCTTCCAGCTTCTTGTCGTCGAGATGGTTGGTGATCGCCTCATAGGTGTTGTCCATGTTGTCGTAGGAGCCGCGATGCACGAACTTCAACGCCTTGCCCTCGGGCGAATTGCCCATGCTCATGTTCTTGGGCAGGTTCTTCGGCTCCTGGTCGACGGGAATTTCCGCCAGGAAGGTGAAGCCGCTGTCGTCGGTCGAGGTGTAGACGATCATCGAATTGCCGGTCGGCTTGATGCCCTGCTTGTCGAGCAGGGCGGTCAGCGACTTGAAGGACTCGATCAGGGTGTCGAACGCCGCATCCCAATTGGCGGTGCCCTTGGCGACCAGCACTTTCTTGGGCGCCAGCGTGAATTGCTCGCCAAAGGGGTCGGCGATCTGGACGGTGGCGGCCGGCGGTGGCGGCGCAGGCGCTGGGGGCTTCTCGGCCGTCGGGGTGTCCGCGGGTGACTTGGTTTCGGCGGGCGGCGGCACCGGTGCCGCCGGGGCGGGGCTCGGCGTAGCTGACGGGCTCGGGGCGGGCGGCGCTGCGGGCGCCGGCGACTGGGCGAGGGCGGCGGCATTGAAAGCAACCATGGAGAGCATGGCCACGGCCGCCCGCAAAGTGCTGATTCGGTTCATCCCGGGTATTCTCCATCCACCCCATCCGGCGGCGGCCTATCCCCGTCCGCACCCGCCAAAATGGTGCCATTCTCTAACACGCAAGGCCCGCTTTCGTCCCATGACAGATGCGTCATAGGCCACTGCGCATTCTTGTTTTGACGCGCTTTCTTCAAGCGGACCGGCCGCCACTTCCAGAAAGCGCTTTGGACTAGGCAATCCGCCGCCACTGGCCATATAAGACGGGCAGAATTTGGGAAATTCCATGAGCGCGCTGGCCAACCACGCATTTGCCAAGATGAACGGCATCGGCAACGATATCGTCGTGGTCGACCTGCGCGATTCGAAGGCTGCGATGACGCCGGAAGACGCGCGGGCGGTCGCCGCGCCGGCGGGCGTGCCCTACGACCAGCTGATGGTGCTGCAGCCGGCCCGGCTGCAGGGGACCGAGGCGTTCGTCCGCATCTACAACAATGACGGTTCGGAAGCCGGCGCCTGCGGCAACGGCATGCGCTGCGTGGTGCGTCGCCTGTTCGAGCAGACGGGTCAAACGTCGGTGACGTTCGAGACCCGCGCCGGCCTGTTGAACTGCTGGCAGGGCCCGGCGCCGGACTTGTACACTGTCGACATGGGGGCGCCAAAATTCGGCTGGCAGGACATTCCGCTGGCGGAGGAGTTTCGCGACACCCGCTATATCGAATTGCAGGTTGGTCCGATCGACGCGCCGGTGCTGCATTCGCCGTCGGTGGTCAACATGGGCAATCCCCATGCGATCTTCTGGGTCGACGATATCAATGCCTATGACCTCGAGCGCTTCGGCCCGCTGCTGGAGAACCACCCGATCTTCCCCGATCGCGCCAACATCACGCTGGCCCACATCGTCGATCGCGATCACATCACCATGCGCACCTGGGAGCGTGGCGCCGGTCTGACCAAGGCCTGCGGCTCGGCGGCCTGCGCGACGGCGGTCGCCGCCGCGCGGCTGAAGCGCACGAACCGCACGGTCCAGATGACGCTGCCCGGCGGCAAGCTTTCCATCGAATGGCGCGAGCGCGACGACCATGTGCTGATGACCGGCACCGCCGATTTCGAATACGAAGGCCGATTCGATCCGGCGCTGTTCGCCAGCGTTGCCTGAGCGCCATGAGCGTCGACGTCCTCACGTTCGGCTGCCGCCTCAACGCCTTCGAATCCGAGGTGATTACGCGGGAAGCGGAGCGTGCGGGACTTTCCGACACGGTCGTGATCAACAGCTGCGCCGTCACCAACGAGGCGGTGGCGCAGGCGCGGCAATCGATCCGGCGGCTGAAGCGCGAGCGGCCCACCGCGCGCATCGTCGTCACCGGCTGCGCCGCGCAGACGCAAGCCAGCATGTTCGCCGAGATGGCGGAGGTCGATCGCGTCGTCGGCAATGACGACAAGATGCGCGGCGAGGCCTGGCGCGCCGCGCGCGCGGCGTTCGACGCAGGCTTCGGTATCGAGGCCGGCGAGAAGATCGCGGTTGCCGACATCATGGCTGTCAAGGAGATGGCGCCGCATCTGCTCGACGGTTTCAAGGCCGGGCTGCCGCGCGTCTTCGTGCAGGTGCAGAACGGCTGCGACCACCGCTGTACGTTCTGCATCATCCCCTATGGCCGCGGCAATTCGCGCTCGGTGCCGATGGGCGCGGTGGTCGAGCAAGTCCGCGCGCTGACCGAGCGCGGCCATGCCGAGATCGTGCTGACCGGCGTCGACCTGACGAGCTATGGCGCCGACCTGCCGAGGACGCCGAAACTGGGCCAGCTGACGAAGCAGATTCTTCGCCACGTGCCCGAGCTGAAGCGTCTGCGGATTTCGTCGATCGATTCGATCGAAGCCGACCGCGATCTGCTCGACGTGATCGCGGATGACGACCGCCTGATGCCGCATCTGCATCTCTCGCTGCAATCCGGCGACGACATGATTTTGAGGCGGATGAAGCGGCGGCATTCACGCCAGAATGCGATCGCATTCTGCGCCCAGGTGCGGCGGCTGCGGCCCGGTATCGCGCTGGGTGCGGATATCATCGCGGGCTTTCCGACCGAGACCGAAGAGATGTTCGCGCGCTCGGAAGCTCTCATTGCGGAATGCGATCTCACCTTCCTGCACGTATTCCCCTATTCGCCGCGCCCCGGCACGCCTGCCGCGCGGATGCCGCAGGTGGCCGGGGGTGAGATCAAAGCGCGGGCGAAGCGGTTGCGTGCGGCCGGTGAGGCGGCGTTGCGGAAGCGGCTGGCGGCTGAGATCGGCGCGACACGAAAGGTGCTGATCGAAAGCGCGACGCAGGGCCGGACAGAGCATTTCCTGCCGGTGGCGGTCTCGGGCGAAACGCCGGGTGTTGTGATTCCCCTGTCGATCAGAGGCCACGACGGCGTGCGGTTGACGCTGTAGATTCTTCCTTCTCCCCTTGTGGGAGAAGGTGGCGCGAAGCGCCGGATGAGGGGTTCTCTCCACACGGCAGTGATCTGCATGTGGAGAGAACCCCTCATCCGCCTCCGCTTCGCTCCGGCACCTTCTCCCACAAGGGGAGAAGGAAGAAGGGGGACGTCGCGACTACTCCCCGTTCCACCCGCAAGCCTTGAGCCGCTCCCGCATATGTTCCGGCGCCGGCGCCGTCACTCGCACCGGCTCCTTGTTCCTTGAAATCGGCACCACGATCTCGCGCGAATGCAGGTGCAGGATCGGTTCGCCGAAACGCGGCCCGTTGCCGTAGATGTTGTCGCCGACGATCGGCCAGCCCATCGCCGACGTATGCACGCGCAATTGGTGGGTGCGGCCGGTGACGGGTTCCAGCGCCAGCCAGGTCAAGCCGTCGCCGCGGCCGCGCACTTTCCAGTTCGTCACGGCGTTCTGGCCCTCCGGGTCGGGCTTCTGCCACCAGCCACGCTCGGCGTTCAGGCGTCCCAGCGGCATGTCGATGGTGCCTTCGTCCTCAGCTGGTCCGCCCTCGACCACGGCCCAATAGGTCTTGCCGATCTTGCCGTGCTTGAACAGCAGGCCGAGCGAGGCGGTCGCCTTGCGGTGGCGCCCCAGCACCAGGCAGCCGGAGGTGTCCTTGTCGAGCCGGTGGGCCAGCACCGGCGGGCGCGGCAGGCCGAAGCGCAGATGATCGAAGGAAGCCTCCAGATTGGCCCCGCCCTTGGGGCCGCGATGCACGGGCAGCCCGGCCGGCTTGTCGATGACCAGCATCAGCCCGTCGCGGTGGAGCACGCGGGCCTGGATTTCGTCGACCGTCAGGCCTGCGACATCAAAGGATGCCCCGGGTAGGACAATGGAATTGTTGTGACTTCCGCTCATGGCGCGAAACCGCTAACACGTCCCCGACATGAGCGATACCGGAACCCCAAAGCAAAGCTGGTGGCGGCGGCTGTCGAGTGGCCTCAAGCGCACCTCGAGCGCGCTCGGCACGGCGGTGGCCGATCTGGTCATCCGCCGCAAGCTCGACCGTGCCATGCTCGACGATATCGAGGACGTGCTGCTGCGCGCCGACCTCGGCACCACCGTCGCGGTCCGGATCGCGGAGGCGGTCGGCGCCGGCCGCTATGACAAGGCGATCTCGGCCGATGAAGTGAAGGCGGTGGTCGCGACCGAGGTCGAAAAAGTGCTGGCGCCGGTCGCCAAGCCGCTCGAGATCGATGCCGCGCAAAGACCGTTCGTCATTCTGGTCGTCGGCGTCAACGGCTCAGGCAAGACCACGACCATCGGCAAGCTGGCCGCCAGATTGAGCGCCGAGGGCCGCAAGATCATGCTGGCCGCCGGCGACACGTTTCGCGCCGCGGCGATCGAGCAGCTCAAGGTGTGGGGCGAGCGCACCAGATCGCCGGTGATATCGGGCGCGCAGGGATCGGATTCGGCAGGTCTTGCTTTCAACGCGCTGACGGCGGCGAAGGAACGGAATATCGACGTACTCCTGGTCGATACCGCGGGCCGGTTGCAGAACAAGGCCGAGCTGATGAACGAACTGGAAAAGGTGGTCCGCGTCATCAGGAAGGTCGATGCGTCGGCGCCGCATGCGGTGCTGCTGGTGCTCGACGCCACGGTGGGACAAAATGCGCTGTCGCAGGTCGAGGCCTTTCATCGTACCGCTGGGGTCACCGGCCTTGTGATGACAAAACTCGACGGCACCGCGCGCGGCGGCATCCTGGTGGCGCTGGCGGAGAAGTTCAAACTGCCGGTGCACTTCATCGGCGTCGGCGAAGGCGTCGACGATCTCGCGCCGTTCACCGCAAGCGATTTTGCCAGGGCGATTGCGGGTATCGAGAGTTAAAGATGGACAAGACCCAGCCGCATCCGATGTTCAAGCTGGCGACCGAACTTGGTCCGCTGCTGGTGTTCTTCGTCGCCAATGCCAAATTCAATCTGTTCGTCGCGACCGGCGCCTTCATGGTGGCGATCGTGGCCGCGATGGTCGCGTCCTATGTCGTGGTGCGGCACATCCCGATCATGGCGATCGTCACCGCCGTGATCGTCTTGGTGTTCGGCACGCTGACGCTGGTGCTGCACGACGAGACCTTCATCAAGGTCAAGCCGACCATCATCTACGGCCTGTTCGCCGCGATTCTCGGCGGCGGCCTGCTGTTCGGCCGCTCCTTCATCGCGGTCCTGTTCGATCAGGTGTTCAACCTGACGCCGAAAGGCTGGCGTATCCTCACCCTGCGCTGGGCGCTGTTCTTCTTCGCGATGGCGATCCTGAACGAATTCATCTGGCGCACGCAGTCGACCGACTTCTGGGTCAACTTCAAGGTATTCGGCGTCACGCCGCTGACGATGGTGTTCGCGATCGCCCAGATGCCGCTGGTCAAGCGCTACCATCTGGAGCCGGCCACGTTGGAAGCCAGCGAGGCCGACGCGGGCGACGTGAGCAAGGGGTGAGGTCGTAGAGGGCGAAAAAGAATGTAGCCCGCATGAGCTCTTGCGATATGCGGGATGCCGCGGGCACCGGTCCTGCATATCGCAAAGCTCATGCGGGCTACAGTTTCAGGTGGGCAAAGCGTAGCGTGCCCACCATCTTGCCGCGTGCTCGTTGATCGAAGGTGGGCACGTCGCTTGCGCTCCTCTGCCCATCCTACAGGACCTGTGCCCGGCGCGCCGCCTCAGCTCTTCTGCTTGGCGATGATCTTGTCCTTGATCTTGTCGTAGGTCGCCTGCGGCAGGATGCTCTTGTTGACGAGATCGTCTTTGCCCTTGTACGGCCGGCCCGCGATGATCTTGGCGGAATAGGCCTTGCCGACGCCCGGCAGTTCGTCGAGCTGTTCGGCGGTGGCCGAGTTGATATCGAGCAGTTCGGCCTTGGCCGGCGCCATCTTCGACTCCGAGGCCTTCGGCGCGGGCGCCATCATCTTGCCGTCGGATTTGGTGGCGGGCTGCGCGGTCTGGGCCAGCGACGGCGTCGCCGTCATGAGGCCGAGCGAAAGGGCGGTGGCGAGAATGGAAGCGAGCGTGAAATGACGCATGGGGTGTCCCTCCAAGGACGGTTCAATTTAACCCCGTCAAGCTAGCTGCGGATTCGTGGCGGCGCCATGGCTGCCAAATGAACGGCAGGTAAAAGTGGAAAATTATTTATCCCCTCATGGTGAGGAGCGCGTCTTCGCGCGTCTCGGGACGACGCTCCGCATCGCCGCGCGAACCATGAGACCCGTACAAGACCGTCATCCTGAGGCGCTCGCCTCTTTGGCGAGCCCCGAAGGATGACAGCCCGGGGCCCATCCTTCGAGGCGCGCAAGAGCGCGAACCTCAGGATGACGGCGGTGTTTGCATCTTCACCTCAGCGCCTTCTCGATCTCGACCTTCAGCACGCTGTCGAGATTGGCTGGCGTCACCGGGCCGACCAGCTTGTAGACGATGGTGCCGTTGCGGCCGACCACAAAGGTTTCGGGGACGCCGTAGACGCCCCATTCGATCGAGCCGCGGCCGTTGCCGTCGACGCCGACGGCGGAGAACGGATTGCCGTAGCGGCCGAGGAAGCGGCGGGCGTTGTCGGGCGAGTCCTTGTAGTTGATGCCGACGATCTGCAGCCGCGTGTCCTTGGCGAGCGCGGTCAGCAGCGGCGCCTCGTCGTGGCACGGCACGCACCACGACGCCCAGACGTTCACCACCGAGACCTTGCCCTTGAACAACGCGGGATCGAGCCCGGGCACCGGCGCGCCGTTCTGTTGCAGGCCCTCCAGCGCCGGCAGCGTGGTTTGCGGCGCCGGCCGGCCGATCAGTGCGGAGGGAATTTTGGAGGGATCGCCGCTGTACAGCCGCAGCAGGAACAGCGCGGCAAGGGCAAGGAAGCCGATCAGCGGCAGCGCCACCAGCCAGCGCCGGCGGTCCGGTTGTTCGTTCGAGGTCACGGGCGTGCTCATCAGATCTCCGTCGCCTGGCGTCCGGAGCGCCGCGTGATACCGGAGGCTTCAAGTTCGCGCAGGCGCTCCTTCTGGCGGCGGTAGTCGAACGCGACCCATATGATGAGAAACAACACGATCGTCGCGACCAGCGCATAGGAGGTCACAATAAAGGAGGTGTAAGGTCCGAGCGACATCGGTTCACGCCGCCTGCTGGCTGGCTTGCGTCATCTGCAGGCTGCGCACGCGCCGGCGCAGGATCTCGTTACGCATCGCCGCCAGATGCAGCGTGACGAACAGCAGCGTAAATCCGACCGCCATCACCAGCAATGGAATCAGGAACGCCTTGTCGAGCGTCGAGCCGCCCATTCGCATCACCGACGCCGGCTGATGCAGCGTGTTCCACCAGTCCACCGAGAATTTGATGATCGGCAGATTGAGCGCGCCGACCAGCGTGAGGATGGCGGCTGCGCGCGCCGCGCGCGACGGATCGTCCACCGCGCGCCACAGCGCCATCAGGCCGAGATACATCAGGAACAGGATCAGCACCGAGGTCAGCCGCGCGTCCCATTCCCAATAAGTGCCCCACATCGGCCGGCCCCACAGCGAGCCGGTGACCAGCGCCAGGAAGGTGAAGGCGGCGCCGATCGGGGCCGCGGCCTTGGCGGCGACGTCGGCGAGCGGGTGCCGCCACACCAGCGTGCCCAGCGCCGCCAGGCTCATGACGCCCCAGACGAACATCGACAGCCACGCGTTCGGGACGTGGATGAACATGATCTTGACGGTCGCACCCTGCTGGTAGTCGTCGGGCGCCATCGCCGCCTGGTAGAAGCCGACCAGCAGCAGGATCGCGGTCGCGCCTGCGAGCCACGGCAGCACGCGCGCCGTCAGCGACAGGAATTTGGTGGGATTGGCGAGATCGATCAGCGGCATGGCAATCCTGATAGTCGGCGGCGGCGGGGCAGGCAATGCGGCACGGTTTGTTTCATTCGGCCTCCGCGAGAGTTGATCGGCGTCAAGGTGTGGCCGGCCATGTCAGTCCAGACCATGGCGCAGGCTGGCGGCGGCTGCGAACGGTCCGATCACGAAACTGACCAGCGACAGCGCGCACAGGATCGAAAACGGTGTTCCGAACGAGAGCGGTCCGGTGATCGCCGCCTGCGAGGCCGCGACGCCGAAAATCAGCACCGGGATCGACAGCGGCAGCACCAGCACTGCCAGCAGCAGGCCGCCGCGGTGCAGCGTCACGGCCAGCGCGGCGCCGATCATGCCGGTAAAGGTCAGCGCCGGCGTTCCAACCAGCAGCGTCAGCGCCACCGCCGAAGTCGCGGTGGCGTCGAGGTTGAGCAACAGCCCCAGCACCGGCGTCGCCACGATCAGCGGCACGCCGGCGGCGAGCCAATGCGCCAGCGCCTTGGCGGCGCAGGCCAGTTCCAGCGGCGCCCGGCCCATCACGATCAGGTCGAGCGAACCGTCCTCGTGGTCGGCGGTGAACAAGCGGTCCAGCGTCAGCAGGCTCGCCAGCAGCGCGCCGAGCCAGAGGATCGCAGGCCCGAGCCGGGTCAACAGCGCCAGATCCGGCCCGATCGCAAACGGCATCAGCACGGTGACGGTGAGGAAGAACAGCACGCCGATCAACGCCCCGCCGCCGACGCGCAGCGCGATTCGGATGTCGCGGCGAATCAGGGCGGCGAGCGCGGTCATCGGAGATGCCTCGCTGGCCTGCGTTGAAGACTCCATAGACGCGGCAAACGCAGCTCGCTCCCTCCCCCCTTGCGGGGGAGGGTGGGGGAGAGGGGTAGCCCAGCAAAAGATGTTCGAGAGGTGCGCGTGATGGAAGAGTCCAAGCCGATAGACCACGTCGTGTGGCACCCCTCTCCCTGACCTCGAGAGCGAGCTTCGCTCGCCTCGGACCCCGCAAGGGGGGAGGGAACGGAGAAGCCTGTGCCCGGCGGCAAGAAAGCGAGATGCATCGTCACTTCGCGCCCCCCATCCGCAGCTCCCGCGTCTCGATCCCGAGCGGCATATGCGTCGCGGCGACGATGATGCCGCCGCTGGCGAGGTGATCGCGCATCAGGCCGACGAACAGATCCTGCCCGGCGGTGTCGAGCGCGGCGGTCGGCTCGTCCAGCAGCCAGACCGGCCGGCGCACCACCAGCAGGCGGGCGATCGACAGCCGCCGCCGCTGGCCGGCCGACAGATACGCCGCCGGCAGATGCGTGGCGTGGGCCAGTCCCACCGCGGCCAGGCTCTTGGCGGGGTCGCCGGCCGCGCCGCCGAGAAAATCCCGCCAGAAGGCGAGGTTTTCCTGCACGCTGAGCGCCGGTTTCAGCGCGTCGCGGTGGCCGAGATAATGGGCCTGTTCGGGCAGCGTCAGTTCCGCCTCGCCGCCTTCGAGGACGACCGACCCGCCGGCCGGGACCACGAGGCCGGCGACCAGGCGCAGCAGCGAGGTTTTTCCGGAGCCGTTCGGGCCGACCACGGCGAGCGCCTCGCCCGCGGAGGCGTCGAAGTCGAGGCCGGAGAACACCGCGCGGCCGCCCCTGATACAGTCGATGTGACGCCCCGAGAGCCGCATTTGTCGCCTTCACAGCCCTCTGAAATTGATGGGTACCGCGTCAGAATTTGTGGGTGCCGCATTGCTGAAGCACGCTGTCGGTGTGGCGGCGCTTCTAGAAAGATTCTATAAGCCCGGAACTTGATGCAGCACACAATCGGCGGCTGCAAGCCAACAGGCCCTTCTCGGCTGATGGTGTTTAAATACCCTTGCCGGGTATACAAACTGGAATTTGGGATTTCCTCACATGACCTCGCTCGACAGCTTCAAATGCCGCAAGACCCTCAAGGTCGGCAGCAAGACCTACGTGTATTACAGCCTGCCCACTGCCGAGAAGAACGGTCTGACGGGAATTTCCAAGCTGCCCTATTCGATGAAGGTGCTGCTGGAAAACCTGCTGCGCAATGAAGACGACCGCACGGTGAAGAAGGAAGACATCGTCGCCGTGTCGAAATGGTTGAAGAAGCGTAAACTCGAGCACGAGGTCGCATTCCGCCCGGCGCGCGTTCTGATGCAGGACTTCACCGGCGTGCCGGCGGTGGTCGATCTCGCCGCCATGCGCAACGCGATGCAGGCGCTCGGCGGCGACGCCGAGAAGATCAACCCGCTGGTCCCGGTCGACCTCGTCATCGACCACTCGGTGATCGTCAACTTCTTCGGCGACAACAAGGCGTTCGGCAAGAACGTGGTCGAGGAATACAAGCAGAACCAGGAACGCTACGAATTCCTGAAATGGGGCCAGAAGGCGTTTTCGAATTTCTCCGTGGTGCCGCCCGGCACCGGCATCTGCCACCAGGTCAATCTCGAATATCTCGCGCAGACGGTGTGGACCAAGAAGGAGAAGATGACGGTCGGCAAGAAGACCGGCACGTTCGAGGTCGCCTATCCGGATTCGCTTGTCGGTACCGATTCGCACACCACGATGGTCAACGGCCTCGCCGTGCTCGGCTGGGGCGTCGGTGGTATCGAGGCGGAAGCCTGCATGCTCGGCCAGCCGCTGTCGATGCTGCTGCCGGAAGTGGTCGGCTTCAAGCTCAAGGGCCAACTGAAGGAAGGCGTCACCGCGACCGACCTGGTGCTGACGGTGACGCAGATGCTGCGCAAGCAGGGCGTGGTCGGCAAGTTCGTCGAGTTCTTCGGCCCCGGCCTCGACTATCTCTCGGTCGCCGACAAGGCGACCATCGGCAACATGGCGCCGGAATATGGCGCGACCTGCGGCTTCTTCCCGGTCGACGCCGCGACCATCGACTATCTCAAGACCTCCGGCCGCAAGTCGGACCGCGTCGCGCTGGTGGCGGCCTATGCCAAGGCGCAGGGCCTGTTCCGGACCGCGAAATCGGTCGACCCGGTGTTCACGGAGACGCTGACGCTGGACCTGCAGGACGTCGTGCCCTCGATGGCCGGCCCGAAGCGCCCCGAGGGCCGCGTCGCGCTGCCCGCCGTGTCCACCGGCTTTGCCACCGCGCTATCGGGCGAATACAAGAAGCCGGAGGGCGGCGACACCCGCTACGCCGTCGAGGGCAAGGACTTCGATCTCGGACATGGCGACGTCGTGATCGCAGCGATCACCTCCTGCACCAACACGTCAAATCCCAGCGTGCTGATCGGCGCCGGCCTCTTGGCGCGCAATGCCGCCGCCAAGGGCCTGAAGGCGAAGCCGTGGGTGAAAACATCGCTGGCGCCCGGAAGCCAGGTGGTCGCGGAATATCTCGCCAATTCCGGGCTGCAGAAGGACCTCGACAAGGTCGGCTTCAATCTGGTCGGGTTCGGCTGCACCACCTGCATCGGCAATTCCGGCCCGCTGCCGGAGGAGATCTCGAAGTCGATCAACGACAACGGCATCGTCGCCGCCGCCGTGCTGTCGGGCAACCGCAATTTCGAAGGCCGCGTTTCGCCGGACGTGCAGGCGAACTACCTCGCTTCGCCGCCGCTGGTCGTGGCCTACGCGCTGGCCGGCACCGTGACCAAGGATCTCGCGGTCGAGCCGATCGGCACCGGCAAGGATGGCAAGCCGGTGTACCTGAAGGACATCTGGCCGACCACGAAGGAGATCAACGCCTTCATGAAGAAGTACGTCACCGCGACGATCTTCAAGAAGAAGTACGCCGACGTGTTCAAGGGCGACACCAACTGGCGCAAGATCAAGACCACCGACAGCGAGACCTACCGCTGGAACATGTCGTCGACCTATGTGCAGAACCCGCCTTATTTCGAGGGCATGAAGAAGCAGCCCGACCCGGTCGCCGACGTGGTCGACGCGCGGATTCTCGCGATGTTCGGCGACAAGATCACCACCGACCACATCTCGCCGGCCGGTTCGATCAAGCTGACCTCGCCCGCCGGCAAATTCCTCAGCGAGCACCAGGTGCGCCCGGCCGACTTCAACCAGTACGGCACGCGGCGCGGCAACCATGAGATCATGATGCGCGGCACCTTCGCCAATATCCGCATCAAGAACTTCATGCTGAAGGGCGCCGACGGCAACATTCCGGAAGGCGGCCTGACCAAGCACTGGCCGGACGGCGAGCAGATGTCGATCTACGACGCTGCGATGAAGTACCAGGCCGAAGGGGTGCCGCTGGTCGTGTTCGCCGGCGCCGAATACGGCAACGGTTCGTCGCGCGACTGGGCCGCCAAGGGCACCCGCCTGCTCGGCGTGCGCGCCGTGATCTGCCAGAGCTTCGAGCGCATCCACCGCTCCAACCTGGTCGGCATGGGCGTGCTGCCGCTGACCTTCGAGGACGGCACCTCCTGGAGCTCGCTCGGGCTCAAGGGCGACGAGAAGGTGACGATCCGGGGCCTGCAGGGCGACCTGAAGCCGCGCCAGACGCTGACGGCGGAGATCGTCTCCGGCGATGGCGCGCTGCAACGCGTGCCGCTGCTCTGCCGCATCGATACGCTCGACGAACTCGAATACTACCGCAACGGCGGCATTCTGCAGTACGTGCTGCGCAAACTCGCGGCCTAGTCCGAAACGCGGATTTGTGATCTGTGCCTCACTTCGAAGTGAGTAGCGAGCAGGGGGAAGGCGGCCTAAGACAGGCCGCTTTCGCGCGTTTGGGGCGCGCATTTTCAGGTGAAATCTTGCCCCGTACGATCACGGACGGACGGCGCTACCCACGGTTCGCACAATGACAGCGACAATCGCCCACAATCTGTTCTCGCGATGGTCCGGCGCCCTCGGCGTCTGCGCGATCATCGCGGTGATCCGGCCGGCCCATGCCGATCCCCGCGCCGTCGTCGAACTGTTCACCTCGCAGGGTTGTTCGTCCTGCCCCCCGGCCGACAGGATCGTGGGCGAACTGGCCAGGGATCCGGACGTGATCGCGCTCAGCATGCCGATCGACTATTGGGACTATCTCGGCTGGAAGGATACGCTCGCGGACTCGCGGTTCAGCGCGCGGCAGAAGGCCTATTCGCATATGCGCGGCGACCGCAACCTCTACACGCCGCAGATGGTCGTGAACGGCCGGGCGCAGGTGATCGGCAGCGACCGCAGCGCCATCGAGGGCGCGATCCGGAGCACCAGCAAGGCCGAGGGCGTGATGTCGCTCCCGGTGTCGATGACGCTGTCGGGCAAGTCGATCACTGTCTCGGTCGATGCCAGCGAGGCGGCGGCGGCGAGGCGCGGCGAAGTCTGGCTCTGCTCGGTGTCGCGGGCGGTGCCGATCTCGATCGGGCGCGGCGAGAACCGCGGCCAGCAGATCACCTACCACAACGTGGTCCGAAATCTCGTCAAGGTCGGCGATTGGAATGGCGGACCTGGAAACTGGACCGTGCCGCTGGAAAGCATCGCCGGCAGCGGCATCGATGCCGCGGTCGTCTACGTCCAGGACGGCAGCCGCGACAGGCCCGGCGCGATGCTCGGCGCCGCCATCACCGCGCTGCACTGAACTCCATCCAATAATTTCGATTTTATCGCTGTCGTGGCAGTTGCCTGCGCGAATGTCGATGCGCGGAAGCAAGGGGCTACGTCGCGGTCCGCTAGCAAAACAAGTCCAGAAACGAAAAAGGACCAACTTTCGTTGGCCCAGTATCGGGATTGAACTCCCTCTGCGAACAGGCCCGATCCCGACGGCCCCGGGGGGCTGGGGGCTGAGGAATCCGGAACCGAAAGGACCGGGCCAACGCAGTATCTCGTTATTGCAACCCAGAGCGGCGGGCGGTTGGCGGAAGTGGGGCGGCAATAAGATTCCGCTAACGATCCCGTGAATCGGTATTTTCCGGTGCTGGCGTAGCGGGCATGTCAGCCCTTGAATTGGACCCCTTGCGGCGTCAGCCGGTTAGCGCAATCATGTACGTTCGATGACAGGAGCCGCTCCATGAGCCCGATTTCGGAGGACACCGATCCAAGCGCACTTCGCGCCGTGGTGCGCCCTGCCACCGCAGCGCCGCAGCCCAATCGCGTGACCTTCAACCGGCTCGAACTCAACCGCATCCTCAATCTGTACGGGCGCATGGTCGCCGACGGCGAGTGGCGCGACTACGCCATCGATTTCCTCAAGGACCGCGCCGTCTTCTCGGTGTTTCGCCGCGCTTCCGAGGTGCCGATCTACCGGATCGAGAAGGATCCGCGGCTTGCCCGCAAACAGGGCATGTACAGCGTGATCTCGGCGACCGGCCTGATCCTGCGCCGCGGCCACGACCTGGAACGCGTGCTGCTGGTGATCGACCGCAAGCTGGCGGTGGTGTGAGGGCCTGTAGGGTGAGGCAAAGGCGCCCCTGCGCCGCGTCCACCATCTTTCCCGGCGAGAGCAAGGGGCGACCACGAGGGTCGCCCCTACAGATCCGTCGATCGTAGGGGCGCCGCTCGTGGGCGCCCGCCCCCTACGGCGCCGGCACCGTCGTGCCACCCTCGCCGAGCGCGCGCTGCATCATCACGGTGTCGAGCCAGCGGCCGAATTTCAGCCCGACATTGGGATGCGTTCCGATCATCTGAAAACCGCATCTGGTGTGTACGCCGATCGACCCGGCGTTGGCGGAATCGCCGATGACCGCGATCATCTGCCGGAAGCCGCGCGCCTCACATTCGGCGATCAGCCGCTGCATCAACTGCAGGCCGATGCCGCGACGATGGCTCGATGGCTGCAGGTAGACGGAATTCTCCACCGTGAACCGATAGGCCGGCCGTGGCCGATACGGGCCGGCATAGGCGTAGCCGATCACCTCGCCCTCGACGGCGGCGGCGAAATAGGGGAAGCCGCCGTCCGCCAGCGCTTTGAACCGCCGGGTCATCTCGGCGAGGTCGGGCGGTATCAGTTCGAACGTCGCCGTGCCGAAGCGGACCGCGTGCTCGTAGATTTCGGTGATGGCGGGGAGGTCCGCCTCGGTGGCGGGACGGATTTCAAGCGAGGACATGCTGGCAGATTATTTTTACCGCCGGCAAAAGAAAAGCGGGTTTGTTAAACCATCTCCCCTTGTGGGAGAGGTGGATCGAATGAGCGTCAGCTCATTCGAGACGTGTGAGGTGTTGTTTCCACAAGCACAGAATTGTGTGAATGGAGAGAACCCCTCATCCGGCGCTTCGCGCCACCTTCTCCCACAAGGAGAGAAGGAAAAAACAAAAGCCCCGGCCGTCGGCCGGGGCTTCGTCTCTTGAACCTGGCTCGGAGCTTAGTCGCGCTGGCCGAGCAGCTGCAGCAGCAGCGTGAACAGGTTGATGAAGTTGAGGTACAGCGACAACGCACCGGTGATCGCGGCCTTCTCCGCCAGCTCGCCGCCCTGCGCGGCGTAGCCGTAGATGTAGTCGTTCTTCAGCCGCTGGGTATCCCAGGCGGTGAGGCCCGCAAACACCAGCACGCCGACCACCGAGACGATGAACTGCAGCATCGAGCTCGCCAGGAACAGGTTGACGACGCTCGCGATGATGATGCCGATCAGGCCCATGAACAGGAACGACCCCATGCCGCTCATGTCACGCTTGGTGGTGTAGCCGTACAGGCTCAGCGCGCCGAAGGTCGCCGCGGTGATGAAGAACACCCGCACGATCGAGGTGTGCGTATACACCAGGAAGATCGACGACAGCGAGATGCCCATCAACGCCGCGAACACCCAGAACAGCAACTGGGCGGTCGCGGGCCGCAGCCGGTTGATGCCGGCCGAGATCGCGAACACCATCACCAGCGGCGCGAGGATGAACAGCCACTTCAGCGGGCTGACATACATCGCGTAGCCGAACGGCGTCAGGAAGGCGTTGCCGAACCTGGCGGCGGCGCCGGCCTGGTCGGTGGTCACGGCGGCCATGTAGACGCCGAGCGCCGCCAGGCCGGTGATGGCCAGGCCGATGCTCATGTAGTTGTAGATGCGCAGCATGTAGGCGCGCAGACCGGCATCGACGGCGGCGGCGTCAACCCGCCCGGCGGCCCGGCCGAAAGGAGAAGCGTAGTTACGGTCTAGGTCCGACATGGTCGAATTCCCGTTGGTTGCCCGGCGGGACGCAAGGTGTTTGCGGCGCCGGTAGATTTCCATTCCAGATGTCCTGACCTGCTGACATTAATTCACGTCATCAAGCCTGTCTCTGATCTTGGCTGTATGTGGGAAACTAACACATTTGCTGCAAGCTTCCACGCGCGGCTGAATGTCGCTTCCGCCGCGTTTACCGTGAAATGAAGCATTAACCGGGCATTTCCGCCGCTACAAATTGTCACAAATTCCGCAGCACGCTGGCCGGCTTCTGGTTCAGGGCCAACAACGTCCCGGCCAGTCCGAGGCCGACCGTGACGATCAGGGCGGCGGCCACCACGCCGGCGGCGCTGCCGGCCTGCCAGATGAAGCTCAGCGTCATCAGCCGGGTCACGATCAGCCAGGCGGCGACCGAGCCCGCGATCACGCCGAAAACCGCCGTGGCAAGCCCGATCATCAGGTATTCGAGCGCGTAGGCGCCGAGCAGCCGCGCCCTCGTCGCGCCCAGCGTCTTCAGGATCACGGCGTCGTAGACGCGGTGGCGGTGGCCGGCGGCCAGGGCGCCGCCCAGCACCAGGATCGCGGAGATCAGCGTCACCGCGCTGGCGCCGCGGATGGCGAGCGCGAGGTTGGTAATGACGGTGCCGACGGTTTCGAGCGCCTCGCGGACCCGCACGCTGGTGACCGACGGGAAGGCGTCCGCCACCTGCTTGATGATCCGGGCGTCGCCGGCCGGGTCGGGATGCAATTCGGACAGGGTGGCGACATGGCTGTGCGGCGCGCCCTTGAACGCGTTGGGCGAGAACACCAGCACGAAATTGATGCCGAGGCCCTGCCAGTCGACATTGCGCAGATTGCTGATCCTGGCCGGGATGTCGCGGCCGAGCACGTTGACGACGATCTCATCGCCGATCCTGAGCTGGAGGCCGTCGGCGATCTTCTTCTCCAGCGAGACCAGCGGCGGGCCCTTGTAGTCCGCGCTCCACCATTCGCCCTCGACCACCTTCGAGCCCTTGGGAACCTCGTTGGTATAGGTCAGGCCGCGGTCGCTCTGCAGCACCCATTCCGAATCCTGCGACGGCTTGAGCTCGTCGGCCTTGACGCCGCGGGCGGCGACGATGCGTCCACGCAGCATCGGCACGTCGTCGATCGTCGATTGCGGCGCCACCTTCTTCAGGAAATCGCCGAACCGGCCGGCGTCGGCGGTCGGAATGTCCATGAAGTAGAACGAGGGCGCCTTCTCCGGCAACGCAGCCAGGAACTGTCGCCGCAGATTGCCGTCGATCTGGGTGATCGTGACCAGCACCGCCAGCCCGAGGCCGAGCGACATCACCACCGAGGGCGTCAGTGCGCCGGGGCGGTGGATATTGGCCACCGCCAGCCGCAGCATGGTGATCCGGCTGCGCGGCGCCCGGCGCGCCAGCGCCATCAGCCCGGCCGCGACGACGCGCAGCAGCGCGAACACCGCCACCGACGAGACGACGAATACGGCCGCGACCCGCTTGTCGTAGGAAAGGCCGATCGCCACGGCGACCAGCAGCGCGATCACGGCCGCCATCAGCGCCAGATAGTTCCAGCGCGGCCGGTGCCATTCGCGCGACACCTCCTCGCGAAACAGCGCCGCGACCGGCACGTCATGCACCCGGCCGAGCGGCCATAGACCGAAGGCGAGCGCGGTGAGCAGGCCGTAGACGAATGACAGCGCCAGCTCGTCGAAATGCAGGGCAGGGATGACCGGCAGCGGCAGCAGCTTGCCGAACAGGCCGACGATGGCGAACGGCAAGGCCGCGCCGACCGCCAATCCGATCACCGCGCCGACCGCGGCAAGCAAAATCACCTGCGTCAGGTAGATCGTGAAGACGTCGCGCCCGGTGGCGCCGAGCGCCTTGAACGAGGCGATGACGTCGCGGCGGCGATCGATGTGGCTCTTGACCGCGTTGGCGACGCCGACGCCGCCGACCAGAAGCGCGGCGAGGCCGACCAGCGACAGGAACTGGCTGAAGCGGTTGATGGTGCGTTCGAGCTGCGGCGAGGCGTTGCTGCTGCTGCGGATCCACCAGCCGGCCTCCGGGAGGGCGCTTCGCGCTGCGTCGATCAGCTGGTTCGCGGCGCGATCGTCGGCCGCATTGTTCGGCAGCGCCACGCGGTACATCCAGCGCACCAGGCTGCCGGGCTGCAGCAGGCCGGTGGCGCGCAGGCTGTCCTCGCTGACCAGGACGCGCGGCCCCAATCCGACATTGCCGGCGAGCTTGTCGGGTTCGGCGATCACCACGCTGCGGATCTGAAAGTTGCCATTGCCGATGGTGATGCGGTCGCCGAGCTTGAGGTCGAGACGCGCCAGCAGCGTCGAATCCACCGCCGCGCCGAACGCCCCGTCGCGCTCGGCCAACAGCTCCGCCATGGGCATTTTGGGATCGAGCGCGACCTCCCCGAGCATCGGATAGTTGCCGTCGACAGCCTTGAGCTCGACCAGCGCCAGCTGGCCGTTTTGGCTGCGCGCCATGACGCGCAGCGCCGCGGCGACCGAAACCCGGCCCCGCGCGCGCAGGAAGCCGATTTCCTCCGGCTTGGCCTCGCGCTGGATCAGCGAGAACGCCACGTCGCCGCCGAGCAGCGTGCGGCCCTCGCGGGTCAGGCCTTCGCTGAGGCTGGCCGCCACCGAACCTATGCCGGCAATCGCCATCACCCCGAGCGCGATACAGGCGATGAAGACATAAAATCCGCGCAGGCCGCCGCGCAGTTCTCGCAGGGCGTAACGCAGGGCCAGCGACGGGCCGCGGCTGCGGGCCCGGCCTTTGGAAACGGGAGGTTTGGCAACCACAGGTTCGGTAACGGCGGTCATGAACGGCCGTCGATCTTGCCCGAGCGCAGCCGCACCACGCGGTCGCAGCGCTGCGCCAGCGAATGATCGTGCGTCACCAGCACCAGGGTCATACCGCGTTCGGCGTGCTTGGTGAACAGCATGTCGACGATCTGCTTGCCGGTGGTCTCGTCGAGATTGCCGGTCGGCTCGTCGGCGACGAGGATGGCGGGATCGGGCGCCAGCGCGCGGGCCAGCGCCACCCGCTGCTGCTCGCCGCCGGAGAGTTGCGTCGGATAATGATGCAGCCGTTCGCCGAGCCCGACCGAGGCCAGTTCCTGCGCGGCGCGGGCCGCGGCGTCGGGATTGCCGGCGAGCTCCAGCGGCACGGCGACGTTTTCCAGCGCCGTCATGGTCGGGATCAGGTGAAACGACTGGAACACGATCCCGACCTGGCGGCCGCGGAAGCGCGCCAGCGCGTCCTCGTCGAGGGCATTGAACGGGGTGCCGTTCACCACCACCTCTCCGCTGTCGGGACGTTCCAGCCCCGCCATCACCATCAGCAAGGTCGATTTGCCCGAACCTGACGGCCCGATCAGACCGATCGCTTCCCCCGATGCCACACGAAGGCTGATATCCTTCAGGATATGAACCCGGGCGGCGCCGGTGCCGAGCGAGAGGTTGACGTTGGAAATGGCAATGGTGTCCGGCGCGGGGCCGGTCAGTGAAGAGGATTCGATGAGACTGTCCATGGCTCGGTCATATGGCACTTCCGCCGCTCGGGTCGAGGGCTTGAAACGCATGTTCGCGCACATAGGCGTGTTGATTGTGGGTTTGATGACGGCAGCGCCGGCTTTGGCCCAGTCCCCGGCTCAAATTTCCGCCAAGCCGGTCAAGATGGTCGTTCTCGGCGATTCCCTGAGCGCCGGCTATGGCCTGCCGGCCCCGGCGGCGTTTCCGGCCCGTTTGCAAAAGGCTCTCGCCGACAAGGGGATAAAGGTCGACATGATCAATGCCGGGGTGTCCGGCGATACTTCTTCCGGCGGCCGCGACCGGTTGGACTGGTCGGTTCCCGAGGGAACCGAGGCCGTCATTCTCGAGCTCGGCGCCAACGACGCGCTGCGCGGGATCGATCCCGCCGTCACCCGCGCCGCCTTGAGCGATATCCTGACGCAACTCAAGGCGCGCAAGATCGCCGTACTGATGTGCGGCATGCTGGCCCCGCCCAATTACGGCAGCGACTACGCCGCGCGCTTCAACGCCATCTATCCGGAACTGTCGAAGGCCTTCGACGTGCCGCTCTATCCGTTCTTCCTCGAAGGGGTGGCGGCCGACGCCAGGCTCAATCAGGCGGACGGGCTGCATCCGACCGCCGAGGGCATCGACGTCATCGTCACGAATATCCTGCCCAAGGTGGAGGCATTGCTCGGCACGATTCCCGGGCAGCGGAGTTGAAATGGAGCAAATACTAACGTTAATCCGGGTTTTCCCCGTGCGTTTCCGGCCTGCTCGCGGCGCGTGCTTCGCAGGGTCATATTAGTCGGATAGAAATTGGCCATCGGTGATTCGTCACCGGGCGCCGTTACAGGACATGTCCTTTTCAAGGTCATGACCAAGCATCGGGAGTCATGCGATGCCGCGTTTGTTTGCTGGACTGGAAATTCCGGCCGATATCGGCCAGAGCCTCTCCAATTTGCGTGGCGGCCTCCCCGGCGCACGCTGGATCGATCCCGAAAATTACCACGTCACCTTGCGCTTCATCGGCGACATCGACGGCATGTCGGCGAACGAAATCGCGTCCATGCTGTTTCGGGTCAACCGCAAGCCGTTCGAGGTCAAGGTGCAGGGGCTGCAGAGCTTTGGCGGCAAGAAACCGCGCGCGGTGGTCGCCTCCGTCGAGCCGAGCCGGCCGCTGATCGAATTGCAGGCCGAACTCGAGCGGCTGATGCAGCGGCTCGGGCTCGATCCCGAGGGGCGCAAGTTCACGCCGCATGTCACGCTGGCGCGGTTGCACGATGCGTCGAGCCAGGATGTCGCGGACTATCTGTCGGTGCGCGGTTATTTTCCGAGCCGGACCTTTTTGGCCTCGCGTTTCGTGCTGTTCTCGTCGCGCGCCTCGACCGGCGGCGGGCCGTACGTGGTCGAGGATTCCTACGCGTTAAGTGCGTGAAGCGTCTTGGAGGGCGTGAAGAGTCTTGGAGTGCGTGAGGCGCCTTGCGGATTGACGGCCTGGTGCATACCCCGCCCCCCATTTCGCGGCTTGCAATTCCTGTGCGATTGAGTCCGTAAAGGGCCATGCCGCCGACCCCATCCTCCGCGTTCCGCGACCAATACGACGCCCTCGTCGATTCCGGCGCAATCGAGGCCGATCCGGCGCAGGCTGACGCCGTGGAAGCCTTCGCGGCGCTGGAGGATCGGCTCTCCAGCTACAAGCCGGCGAAAAAACTCAGCCTGCTCGGCCGGCTGTTCGGCGACAGGAGCGAGGCGCCGCCGCGCGGGCTTTACGTCCATGGCGAGGTCGGTCGCGGCAAGACCATGCTGATGGACCTGTTCTTCCAGCACGCGCCGGTCCAGCACAAGCGCCGCGCCCATTTCCACGAATTCATGGCCGAGGCGCATGAGAAGATCTACGCCTACCGCCAGAACATCGCGCGCGGCGAGATCGCCGACGGCGACGTCATCGAGCTGACCGCGAACGCGATCTTCGACCAGGCCTGGCTATTGTGTTTCGACGAGTTCCACGTCACCGACATCGCCGATGCGATGATTCTCGGCCGGCTGTTCGCAAAACTGTTCGAACTCGGCACGGTCGTGGTGGCGACCTCGAACGTCGCGCCCGAAGACCTCTACAAGGGCGGGTTGAACCGCGCGCTGTTCCTGCCCTTCATCACCCAGATCGAAGACCGCATGGATGTGCTGCGGCTCGACGCGCGCACGGATTTCCGGCTGGAAAAGCTCGCGGGCGTCAAGATGTGGCTGGTGCCGCCGGACGATGGAGCCGGCGCCGCGCTCGATCACGCCTGGCGGCGGATGACCGGCAACGCGCCGTGCCGGCCGCGCGACATCACCATCAAGGGCCGCGTGCTGCGCGTGCCGTGCTCGGCGCATGGCGTGGCGCGGTTTTCCTTTGCCGACATCTGCGAAAAGCCGCTGGCCGCATCCGACTACCTGCGGTTGGCGCACGACTACCACACCCTCCTGGTCGATCGCATTCCGGTGATGGACTACGCCGAGCGCAACGCCGCCAAGCGCTTCATCTCGCTGATCGACACGCTCTACGACAACGCCGTGAAGCTGATGGCTTCCGCCGCGGCCGACCCGGTGTCGCTGTATCTGGCCACGGAAGGCGTCGAGGCGATGGAGTTCAAGCGGACCGCGTCGCGGCTGATCGAAATGAGCTCGGAAAGCTACCTGGCGCTGCCGCACGGCCGGAAGGACTCCGCGGCGAGCGGGTCGACGACGGGGCTGGTGGAGACGTGATCCCTCCGCAGTCATTCCGGAGCGCGCGATAGCGCGAACCCGGAATCTCGAGATTCTCAGGGGCGCAAGGGCGCCCCATAGTTCGATGCTGCGCCTCGCCCCGGAATGACCGCAACTGGCATACCTGATTGAAATCAAAGCAGGGCCTCCGAATCGGGCATAGTCCCGTCTTGAACCGGCCATTCGAAAGGGATAACCAGCCATCCGGCTGAATTTTCTACCCCTCTCACTTCGTCTCAGAAGGACAAATTTCCCATGGCGCGCGACAAGATTGCTTTGATCGGCTCCGGTCAGATCGGCGGAACGCTGGCCCACCTCATCGGCCTCAAGGAGCTCGGCGACGTCGTCATGTTCGACATCGCGGAAGGCGTGCCGCAGGGCAAGGCGCTCGACATCGCGCAGTCGTCCCCGGTCGACGGTTTCGATTCCAACCTGACCGGCGCCAATTCCTATGACGCGCTCGACGGCGCCAAGGTGTGCATCGTCACGGCCGGCGTGCCGCGCAAGCCCGGCATGAGCCGCGATGACCTTCTGAGCATCAATCTCAAGGTGATGGAGCAGGTCGGCGCCGGCATCAAGAAATACGCGCCCGAGGCCTTCGTCATCTGCATCACCAACCCGCTGGACGCGATGGTCTGGGCGCTGCAGAAGGCCTCCGGCCTGCCGCACAAGAAGGTGGTCGGCATGGCCGGCGTGCTCGATTCCGCGCGCTTCCGCTACTTCCTCGCCGACGAGTTCAACGTCTCGGTGGAAGACGTCACCGCCTTCGTGCTCGGCGGCCACGGCGACACCATGGTGCCGCTGACCCGCTATTCCACCGTGGCCGGCATTCCGCTGCCCGACCTGGTGAAGATGGGCTGGACCTCGCAGGCCCGCATCGACGAGATCGTCGACCGCACCCGCAACGGCGGCGCCGAGATCGTCAACCTGCTGAAGACCGGCTCGGCGTTCTACGCCCCGGCGGCGTCCGCGGTCGCGATGGCCGAGAGCTACCTCAAGGACAAGAAGCGCGTGCTGCCCTGCGCCGCCTATCTCAACGGCGAATACAGCGTGAAGGACATGTATGTCGGCGTGCCCGTGGTGATCGGCTCCAAGGGCGTCGAGCGGATCGTCGAGATCGAATTGGCCGGCAAGGATCGCGAAGCCTTCGACAAGTCGGTCGGCGCCGTCCAGGGGCTGGTCGACGCCTGCAAGAAGATCGCGCCCGACCTGCTCGGCCGTTGATTTGGTTGAAACTTTCGCTCCCATCCGGGGGCGAAAGTGTTTCCGGGGTTGCAGTTCCATTGGTATGTGGTATGCCAACTACCAGTGCCGGTGAGCTGCAGAAATCGCCGCACAGGGTTTTGGGAGCGTCCAGATGAATATCCACGAATACCAGGCCAAGGCCCTGCTGCATGAATTCGGCGTGCCGATTTCGCGCGGCGTTCCGGTTCTCAGAGCCGAGGATTCGGACGTCGCCGCTCGAACGCTTCCCGGCCCGATCTGGGTGGTGAAGAGCCAGATCCACGCCGGCGGCCGTGGCAAGGGCAAGTTCAAGGAAGCCTCCGCCGGCGACAAGGGCGGCGTCCGTATCGCCAAGTCGGTCGAAGAGGTCAACGAATTCGCCAAACAGATGCTGGGCGCGACGCTGGTCACGATCCAGACCGGCCCGGCGGGCAAGCAGGTCAACCGCCTCTACATCGAGGAAGGCTCCGACATCGACAAGGAGTTCTACCTCTCGATCCTGGTCGACCGCGAGAGTTCCAAAGTGTCATTCGTGGTGTCGACAGAAGGCGGCGTCAACATCGAGGAAGTGGCGCACAACACGCCCGAAAAGATCGTCACCTTCTCGGTCGATCCGGCGACCGGCATCATGGGCCACCATGGCCGCACCGTTGCGAAGGCGCTCAAGCTCACGGGCGACCTGGCCAAGCAGGCCGAGAAGCTGGTGGGACAGCTCTATAACGCTTTCACTGCCCGCGACATGGCGATGCTGGAGATCAACCCGCTGGTCGTCACCAGGCAGGGCCAGCTCCGCGTGCTCGACGCCAAAGTGTCGTTCGACGACAACGCGCTGTTCCGCCATCCCGAGATCGCGGTGTCGTTGCGTGACCTGACCGAGGAAGACGCCAAGGAAGTCGAGGCGTCGAAATATGACCTCAACTACGTCACTCTCGACGGCACCATCGGCTGCATGGTCAACGGCGCGGGTCTCGCCATGGCGACCATGGACATTATCAAGCTCTACGGCATGGAGCCCGCCAACTTCCTCGACGTCGGCGGCGGCGCCACCGTGGAAAAGGTGGCCGCCGCGTTCAAGATCATCACCGCCGATCCCAAGGTGAAGGGCATCCTGGTCAACATCTTCGGCGGCATCATGAAGTGCGACGTGATCGCCGAGGGCGTGGTCGCGGCGGTGAAGCAGGTCGGCCTCAAGGTGCCGCTGGTGGTCCGGCTGGAAGGCACCAATGTCGACGCCGGCAAGCAGATCATCCGCGAATCCGGCCTCAACGTGTTGCCGGCCGACAATCTCGACGACGCCGCGCAGAAGATCGTGAAGGCCGTCAAGGGAGGCTAGCGATGCCCGACCATCTCGACGCACCGACCCCGCTGGAGGAGCACCGCAAGCTGGCGGCGTTCGCGGGCGAATGGGTCGGCGAGGAAATGGTCTACCCCTCGCGCTGGACCGCCGGCGGCCCTGCGACCTCCCGGGTCGTTGCGCGCGTCGCCCTGAACGGCTTCTATCTGATCCAGGACACCGTGCAGATGCGCGACGGCAAGGAATCCTTCGCCACCCACGGCGTCTTCACGTTCGATCGCGACGACCGCACCTACAAATTGTTCTGGCACGATTCGCTCGGCTACTACTCGCCGGCGCCGGCCTCCGGCGCCTGGGTCGGCAACAAGCTGACGCTGGTGCGTGGCTCGCTGCGCGGCAACGCCCGCCATGTCTACGAAATCGTCGACAAGGACAGCTACACGATGAAGATCCAGTTCTCGCCGGATGCCGAAGGGTGGAGCGACGTGCTCACCGGCACCTACCGGCGGATTCACTAGCCCATCGTTCCCGATCACCCACGAAAGCGCTCGCAACCATGTCCGTCCTGATCGACAAAAACACAAAAGTCATCTGCCAGGGCTTTACCGGCAAGAACGGCACCTTCCATTCGGAGGCCGCGATCGCCTACGGCACCAGGATGGTCGGCGGCACCTCGCCGGGGAAGGGCGGCTCGACGCACCTGAACCTGCCGGTGTTCGATACGGTTCGCGAGGCGCGCGAAAAGACCGGCGCCGATGCTTCGGTGATCTATGTGCCGCCGCCGGGCGCGGCGGATGCGATCTGCGAGGCGATCGATGCCGAGATCCCGCTGATCGTCTGCATCACCGAGGGCATTCCGGTGCTCGACATGGTCCGCGTCAAGCGTTCGCTGTCGGGGTCGAAATCGCGCCTGATCGGGCCGAATTGCCCGGGCGTGATGACGGCGGGCGAGTGCAAGATCGGCATCATGCCGGCCAACATCTTCAAGCCGGGCAGCGTCGGCATCGTTTCCCGCTCCGGCACGCTGACCTATGAAGCCGTGTTCCAGACCACCCAGGAAGGCCTTGGTCAGACTACGGCGGTCGGCATCGGCGGCGACCCGGTCAAGGGAACCGAATTTATCGACGTGCTGGAGATGTTTCTGGCCGACGACAAGACCACCTCGATCATCATGATCGGTGAAATCGGCGGCTCGGCCGAGGAAGACGCCGCCCAGTTCATCAAGGACGAGGCCAAACGGGGCCGCAAGAAGCCGATGGTCGGATTCATCGCCGGCGTCACGGCGCCCCCCGGCCGCCGCATGGGTCACGCCGGCGCCATCATCTCCGGCGGCAAGGGCGACGCCGGATCGAAGACATCGGCCATGGAGTCGGCCGGGATTACGGTTTCGCCGTCGCCGGCAAGGCTCGGGCACACCCTTGCCGAAAAATTGAAATCGTAATTCAGTCCTTGGTTCTTTTAGGCGCGAATATCTGTCCTAAATAGGGTAAAGATGCTTTACCGAGCTGGTTCGGGCTTCCGGACCGGCTGCAGCGCCGTTTTCCATGCGCAAAGCGAAAACACCAGGACGCCATTATGTCTCGCCAGGACGCGAACGCAGCCTTTGCCCTCTCTTCGTTTTTGCAGGGCACCAACGCCACCTACATCGACGACCTCTATGCCCGCTATGAGCACGATCCCAACGCGGTCGACGCGGAGTGGCGGGAGTTCTTCAAGAGCCTGAAAGATGCCCCGGCTGACGTCCAGAAGAATGCCGAAGGCCCGTCCTGGGGCCGTGACAACTGGCCGCTCACCCCGCGCGACGACCTGACGTCGGCGCTGGACGGCAACTGGGTCCAGGTCGAAAAGGCCGTCGGCGTCAAGCTCGCCGCCAAGGCCCAGGTTAAGGCGCAGGCCAAGGGGGCCGAGCCCTCGACTGCCGACATCAACCAGGCGACGCGCGATTCGGTCCGCGCGCTGATGCTGATCCGCGCCTACCGCATGCGCGGCCATTTCCATGCCAAGCTCGATCCGCTCGGCATCGAGGCGCCGCGTGACCGCGAAGAACTCGACCCGCGCACCTACGGCTTCAGCGAAGCCGATTTCGACCGCAAGATCTTCCTCGACCACGTGCTCGGCCTCGAATACGGCACGCTGCGCGAGATCGTCGCGATCTGCGAGCGCACCTACTGCCAGACGCTCGGCGTCGAATTCATGCATATCTCGAACGCCGCGCAGAAGGCCTGGATCCAGGAACGCATCGAAGGGCCCGACAAGGAAATCAGTTTCACCCGCGAGGGACGCCGCGCGATCCTCAACAAGCTGATCGAGGCCGAGGGCTTCGAGAAGTTCTGCGACCTCAAATTCACCGGCACCAAGCGCTTCGGCCTCGACGGCGGCGAATCGCTGATCCCCGCGCTCGAACAGATCATCAAGCGCGGCGGCAATCTCGGCGTGAAGGAGATCGTGCTGGGCATGCCGCATCGCGGCCGCCTCAACGTGCTGACGCAGGTGATGGGCAAGTCGCACCGCGCGCTGTTCCATGAATTCAAGGGCGGCTCGGCCAATCCCGAGGACGTCGAGGGCTCCGGCGACGTCAAGTACCACCTCGGTGCATCGAGCGACCGCGAGTTCGACGGCAACAAGATCCATCTGTCGCTGACCGCCAACCCGTCGCATCTGGAAATCGTCGATCCGGTGGTGCTCGGCAAGGTGCGCGCCAAGCAGGACCAGCATGGCGATCCGCCGGACATGCGTATTTCCGTGCTGCCGCTGCTGATGCATGGCGACGCCGCGTTCGCCGGCCAGGGCGTGGTCGCCGAATGCTTCGCCCTGTCGGACCTGAAGGGCTACCGCACCGGCGGCTCGCTGCATTTCATCGTCAACAACCAGATCGGCTTCACGACGTATCCGCGCTACTCGCGTTCCTCGCCCTATCCGTCGGATGTGGCGAAGATGATCGACGCCCCGATTTTCCATGTGAACGGCGACGATCCGGAAGCGGTGGTGTTCGCGGCCAAGGTCGCGATCGAGTTCCGGCAGAAATTCCACAAGCCTGTCGTCATCGACATGTTCTGCTACCGTCGCCATGGCCATAACGAGGGCGACGAGCCCGGCTTCACCCAGCCGGTGATGTACAAGCGGATCGCGACCCATCCGGGCACGGTCGAGATCTATTCCAAGCGGCTGATCGCCGACGGCGTCATGACCGAGGGCGAGGTCGAGAAGGCCAAGGCCGACTGGCGCGCGCGGCTCGATGCCGAACTCGAAGCCGGCTCCGGCTACAAGCCGAACAAGGCCGACTGGCTCGACGGCAAGTGGGCGGGCCTCAAATCCGCCGACCAGGAGGAAGACGCCCGCCGCGGCGTCACCGGCGTCGATGTCAACGTGCTGAAGGATATCGGCCGCAAGATCACCAAGGTGCCCGATGGTTTCCGCGTTCATCGCACCATCCAGCGCTTCCTGGAAAACCGCGCCAAGGCGATCGACAACGGCGTCGGTATCGACTGGGCGACCGGCGAGGCGCTGGCGTTCTGCACGCTGCTGCAGGAAGGCCATCACGTCCGTCTCTCGGGACAGGATTCCGAGCGCGGCACCTTCTCGCAGCGCCATTCGGTGCTGATCGACCAGGAGGACGAGAGCCGCTACACGCCGTTCAACCATCTCGGCCACGACCAGGGCCATTACGAGGTCATCAACTCGCTGCTGTCGGAAGAAGCGGTGCTCGGCTTCGAGTACGGCTATTCGCTGGCCGAGCCGAAGGCGCTGGCGATGTGGGAGGCGCAGTTCGGCGACTTCGCCAACGGCGCCCAGGTGCTGTTCGACCAGTTCATCTCGTCGGGCGAGCGCAAATGGCTGCGCATGTCCGGTCTCGTCTGCCTGTTGCCGCATGGCTATGAAGGGCAGGGGCCGGAGCACTCCTCGGCGCGGCTGGAGCGTTTCCTGCAGATGTGCGCCGAAGACAACATGCAGGTGGTGTATCCGACCACGCCGGCGAATTACTTCCACGTGCTGCGGCGCCAGCTGCATCGCGAGATCCGCAAGCCCCTGATCGTGATGACGCCGAAGTCGCTGCTGCGCCACAAGCGCGCGGTGTCGCGGCTCGACGAACTGGGCGCGGGCACCACCTTCCACCGCATCCTGTACGATGACGCCCAGATGCGGCCCGACGAGAACACGAAGCTGGTGGCGGACGCCAAGATCAAGCGCGTCGTGCTGTGCTCGGGCAAGGTCTATTACGATCTCTATGACGAGCGCGAGAAGCGCGGCATCGACGACATCTACATCATGCGCATCGAGCAGCTCTATCCGGTGCCGCTCAAGGCGCTGGTGCAGGAGCTGGCGCGCTTCAAGAGCGCCGAAGTGGTGTGGTGCCAGGAAGAGCCGCGCAACATGGGATCTTGGCACTTCATCGAGCCCTATCTGGAATGGGTGCTGAACCAGATCCAGGCGCCGAACCGGCGCCCGCGCTACGCCGGCCGTGCGGCGTCGGCGGCGACCGCCACCGGTTTGATGTCCAAGCATCAGGCGCAGCTCAAGGCGCTGCTGGACGACGCGCTGGGCTAGTTTCGTGATTTGTCATGCCCCGTCCCGGGCGCCTCGTCGCGCCGGGTCGGGGCATTCAGTACACCGTGCCATGCGTTCCGATCGCGATCATCCCCGTCCGACACCGCGCACAGAGCGGACGATGACGCACAAACGATTGAGGAAGAGATACAATGACTGAGATTCGTGTTCCGACGCTCGGCGAGTCCGTGACGGAAGCCACCATCGGCCGCTGGTTCAAGAAGGCCGGCGACGCGGTTGCGGTGGACGAGCCGTTGGTCGAGCTCGAGACCGACAAGGTCACCATCGAGGTGCCCGCACCGTCCGCCGGCGTGCTCGGCGAGATCGCGGCCAAGGACGGCGAGACCGTCGCCGTCGGCGCGCTGCTCGGTCAGATCAACGACGGCGCCGCCGCGCCCGCCGCGAAGCCGGCAGCGGCGCCCGCCAAGGCCGCCGCGGCTGCGCCGGCGCCGGCGGCCGCGCCGCCGAAGGCTGTCGCCGCCGATGCGCCGCTGGCGCCCTCGGTCCGCAAACTCGCGACCGAGAGCGGCGTCGACGCCTCCACCGTTCCCGGCTCCGGCAAGGACGGCCGCGTCACCAAGGGCGACATGCTGGCCGCGATCGAGAAGGCAGCCTCCGCGCCGACCCCGGTGAACCAGCCGGCCGCCTCGGTGCAGGTCCGCGTTCCGTCGCCGGCCGACGACGCCGCGCGCGAGGAGCGCGTGAAGATGACGCGGCTGCGCCAGACCATCGCCCGGCGGCTCAAGGACGTGCAGAACACCGCCGCGATGCTGACGACCTTCAACGAGGTCGACATGACCCACATCATGGCGATGCGCGCGCAATACAAGGACGTGTTCGAGAAGAAGCACGGCTCCAAGCTCGGCTTCATGGGCTTCTTCACCAAGGCCGTGGTGCAGGCGCTGAAGGACATCCCGGCCGTCAACGCCGAGATCGATGGCTCCGACCTGATCTACAAGAACTACTACCACATCGGCGTCGCCGTCGGCACCGACAAGGGCCTGGTCGTCCCCGTGGTGCGCGACTGCGACCACAAGTCGATCTCGGACGTCGAAAAATCGATCGCCGATTTCGGCCGCCGCGCCCGCGACGGCCAGCTCAAGATCGACGAGATGCAGGGCGGCACCTTCACCATCACCAATGGCGGCATCTACGGCTCGCTGATGTCAACGCCGATCCTCAACGCGCCGCAGTCGGGCATTCTCGGCATGCACAAGATCCAGGAGCGGCCGATGGTGGTCGGCGGCAAGATCGAGGTCCGCCCGATGATGTACCTGGCGCTGTCCTACGATCACCGCGTGATCGACGGTAAGGAGGCGGTGACCTTCCTGGTCCGCGTCAAGGAAAGCCTGGAAGACCCGGCCCGGCTGGTGCTGGATCTCTGAGATCGTCAACCTGCCGGCGCCGGCGTCTGCCGCCGCGCCTCGCGCAGTCTTGTGTCATCGTGCGTTGACGTATGGGGGCTGATGTGACGGACAAGGTTGTTGTGATCACCGGCGGCAGCCGCGGCATCGGCCGCGCCGCCGCGCTCGCCGCCGCTGCGCGCGGCTATCGCGTCGTGATCGGCTATGCCAGCAACAAGGCGGCCGCTGACGAGGTGGTCTCGCTGATCGAAGCCAAGAACGGCAAGGCGCTGGCCGTCAAATGCAATGTCGCCAGCGAGGCCGACATCCTCGCGCTGTTCACGGCGGCGGACGGTTTCGGCACGCTCGGTGCGCTCGTCAACAATGCCGGGATCGTCGGCAAGAGCGGCGTCCGCGTCGAGGACATGACCGCCGAACGGATCCAGGAAGTGATGGCGGTCAACGTCACCGGCGCCATCCTGTGCGCGCGCGAAGCCGTGAAGCGGATGTCGACCAAATTCGGCGGCCACGGCGGCGTCATCGTCAACATCTCCTCGGTCGCCGCCCGGCTCGGCTCGGCCAACACCTATGTCGACTATGCTGCCTCCAAGGCCGCGATCGACGCGCTGACGGTCGGCCTCAGCCACGAGGTCGCCACCGACGGCATTCGCGTCGCCGGCATCCGCCCCGGCCTGATCGATACCGACATTCATGCTTCCGGCGGCGAGCCCGACCGGGCGCATCGGCTGGCGCCGATGGTGCCGATGAAGCGCGTCGGCAAGGCCGAGGAAATCGCCAACGCCATCGTCTGGCTGATGTCGGACGAGGCCTCCTACGTCACCGGTACCACCATCGATGTCTCGGGCGGCCGGTAATCCCTGACACTTTCTGAAAGCTACAGGACTTCATCATGGCTTCCTACGATCTCGTCGTCATCGGCACCGGCCCGGGCGGATATGTCTGCGCGGTGCGCGCGGCGCAACTCGGCATGAAGGTCGCGGTGATCGAGAAGAATGCGACGCTCGGCGGCACCTGCCTCAATGTCGGCTGCATGCCGTCGAAGGCGCTGCTGCATGCGTCCGAAATGTTCGAGGAAGCCGGTCACTCCTTTGCCAAGATGGGCGTCAGCGTTTCCGCGCCAAAACTCGATCTGCCGGCGATGATGAACTTCAAGCAGCAGGGCATCGACGGCAACGTCAAGGGCGTCGAGTTCCTGATGAAGAAGAACAAGATCGACGTCATCCACGGCAAGGGCAGGATTCTCGGCGCCGGCAAGGTCGAGGTCACGGGCGCCGACGGCAAGGCGCAGACGGTCGAAACCAAGAACATCGTCATCGCCACCGGCTCCGACATCGCGCGGCTGAAGGGCATCGATATCGACGAGAAGCGCGTGGTGTCGTCCACCGGCGCGCTGTCGCTGGAAAACGTGCCGTCGCATCTCCTGATCGTCGGCGCCGGCGTGATCGGGCTCGAACTCGGCTCGGTCTGGCATCGCCTCGGCGCCAAGGTCACTGTCGTCGAATTCCTCGACCGCATCCTGCCCGGCATGGACGGCGAAGTCGCAAAACAATTCCAGCGCATTCTCGAAAAGCAGGGCTTTGCGTTCAAGCTCGGCGCCAAGGTCACCGCCGTCGACACCTCGGGCAATACGCTGAAGGCGACCGTCGAGCCGGCCGCGGGCGGCACGGCGGAAACGCTGGAGGCCGACGTCGTCCTGGTCTGCATCGGCCGCGTGCCCTACACCGACGGGCTCGGGCTGAAGGAAGCCGGCATCGCGCTCGACAATCGCGGCCGGGTGCAGATCGACACGCATTTCGCCACCACCGTGAAGGGCGTCTATGCGATCGGCGACGTGGTGGCGGGGCCGATGCTCGCGCACAAGGCCGAAGACGAAGGCGTCGCCTGCGCCGAGATCATCGCGGGCCAGGCGGGCCACGTGAACTACGATGTCATTCCAGGCGTCGTGTATACCACGCCGGAAGTATCGTCCGTCGGCAAGACCGAGGAAGAGCTGAAGCAGGCCGGCGTCGCCTATACGTCGGGCAAGTTCCCTTTTACCGCCAACGGGCGCTCCAAGGTCAACCAGACCACTGACGGTTTTGTGAAGATTCTCGCAGATGCGAAGACCGATCGCGTGCTCGGCGTGCACATCATCGGCCGCGAAGCCGGCGAAATGATCCATGAAGCCTGCGTTCTGATGGAATTCGGCGGCTCCGCGGAAGATCTGGCGCGCACCTGCCACGCCCATCCGACCCGCTCCGAAGCCGTCAAGGAAGCCGCGCTTGCAGTCGGCAAGCGCGCGATCCATATGTGATCAACCCGGTGTGTTCCAGGCATGGTGCCACGCCAGCGCTTGGCGTGACCCAGGTCCGGAACATCCCGGGTGGCGTGTGATTGAAGAAGCGGTTACTCCGGCTCTGAGACGTCACGCTTTGAACGAGGAAAAAGATCGGGACGACCAATTCATGGACGTCGTTCCGTTCCTTGCATGATCCGAAAAAAGATCATGCTCAGCCAAGAGATCTGATCGCGATCGATGCTGCGCCGCCTGTTACAGCCGTTCTGGGTTCTGCTCGCGGTCATATTCCTGATCGAGGCCTGGCTGTGGGATCACCTCGAGCCGATCGTCGAGCGCATTGTCGCGAAAATCCCGATGCGCGCCTTCAAGCAATGGCTGGCCGAGCGCGTCGACACGCTGTCGCCGGCGGTGACGCTGATCGTGTTCGCCGTGCCGGTGATCCCGCTGTTTCCGCTCAAACTGGTCGGCCTCTGGCTGCTCGCGAATCAATACTGGCTCGCCGCGGGCGTCGTCATCATCCTCGGCAAGCTGGTCGGCGTCGGCGTCACCGCGTTCATCTTCGACGTCACGCGCAACAAGCTGCTGCAGATGGCGTGGTTCAAGAAACTCTACGAATTCATCATGGCGATGCGCGCCAAGGCCGCGGCGCTGGTGCACCCGGTCAAGCAGCGCATCCGTGAAATCCTGCTCGGCAACGGCGAAGGCTGGTCACAGCGCACGCTGCGCCTGATCGCGCGCTTCAGGAAGAGCGTCCACGAAGCGCGGTAGCTGCGAAGCATACTCGATAGCGAACCCGTCATCCTGAGGTGTTCGACTGGCATCGCCAGGCGAGCCTCGAAGGATGAATCGGCCACTGACCGGGCTGCCCTTCGAGGCCTCCGCTGCGCTCCGGCACCTCAGGGTGACGGCCGTAGCTTCGCGCGCTGGTTAGGTCAACTCAATGCAGATGCAGCAGGTGCGGCGCGTAGAGGCCGAGCGCGGTGATGGCGATGCCGGCGATCGCCAGGATGCCGGACACCCAGGCCAGCACGATCATGCCCGTGATGATGGTGGCCGAAGCCAGCACGATGCCGATCTGGAAGGCGGCGGACGCGATTTCGTAGTGGTGATACTTTGCCGTGGCCTCGTCGCGCTCATGCTCGGCATGCTTGGCGCGCTTGGCCAGCTCTTCCGAGCCCTCGCCGGTTTCCGGCTCCGAGCGGTAGCGCTGCGCGGTCTTGTTCCAGTCGTCGATCTGCTTCTGCAAGGCGGCCTTGGCAGCATCGTCGCCCACCGTACCCATGCTGAGCTTGGCGTGCTCGGCCGTGGCCTGCACCACCGTGCGGCGGATGCTCTTGGCCTGGAAGAACGCCCACAAATTGGACGCCTCGACGTTCTTGGCGATCGCCTCGGTCTGCGCGCCCTTGCCCAGCGTCTCCGAAAACGCCAGGAACAGCGCGATCACCGCGATCAGCAATGCGATCGTCTTGTTCGAGCCCGACGCGTGCTCGGCATGCTCCGCATGCTCCATGCTTTCATGTGCGCCCATGATCCCTCCTGCCAATGGATGCCGCACGATTGCCGAACGGCAATGCGTGCGCAAGAGGGAAGCTTAGGAAGCCATCGATGTGACGGGAGTATGTCGGCGACGCTGCGCTTCGTTCACCCGCGCGGGTGCGCGCTCTTGTACACCTGCAGCAGCCGCTCGCTGTCGATGCCGGTATAGATCTGCGTGGTCGAGAGCGAGGCGTGGCCAAGCAATTCCTGGATCGCGCGCAAATCGCCGCCGCGGCTGAGCAGATGGGTGGCAAAGGAATGCCGCAGCGCGTGCGGCGTCGCGCTGTCCGGCAGGCCGAGCGCGCCGCGCAGCCGCTCCATGGTGAGCTGGATGATCCGTGGGGACAGCGGCCCGCCGCGCGTGCCGACGAAGATCGGTCCCGCCGGCGGCAGCGGATGTGGGCACATCGCCACATAGTCGGCGATCAGCGCCAGCACGTTCTGCAGCACCGGCACCATGCGGGTCTTGTTGCCCTTGCCGAGGACGATGAGAACGTCGCCTTCGCCGGGTTTTGGCACGTCGCGGCGCTTCAGCCCCAGCGCCTCGGAGATGCGAAGGCCCGAGCCATAGAGCAACGCCATCACGGCGGCGTCGCGTGCCAGGACCCAGGGCTCGCGCTCCTCGCCGGCGCGCTCGTCGGCATCGGCCAGGCGCTTGGCGGCGTCCATCTGGATCGGCTTCGGCAGGCTTTTGGCGATTTTTGGCGCCCGGATCGCGGACAGCGCGCCGACCCGGCCCCTGCCTTCGCGTTCCAGATAGCGGCCGAACGAACGCAGGCCCGCCAGCGCCCGCATCAGCGAGCGTCCGGCAATGTCGTCGGCGCGGCGCATCGCCATGAAGGCCCTGACGTCGGTGGCTTCCAGCGTCGCGAACCGTTGCAGCGTGACCTTCTCGCCCCAATGCTGGCTGAGGAAGGCGAGGCATTGCCGCAAGTCGCGGGCATAGGCTTCCAGCGTTTTGGGCGACAGCCGCCGCTCCGCGCGCAGATGCGCCAGCCAGCGCGTCATCTCCAGCGCCAGACTGTCGTCGGCGCAGGCGAGTTCGATCGGTTGCGGAACTTCGTTGCCCATGGCCACTCGGCATCCGGTCTTGGTGGCGGTGATTCCCTTGATTATATCGCACCTCTTTCGTTTACCGTTCGCTAACCTGGGCGGCGGCCGCTAGCCTTGTTCCGGACACGTTGAGCCCGATCCCCGATGGACCACGCCACCCGCCAGCCAGGTTCTTCCGCATCCTCGACCGGCGTCGTCGATGTGCTGGTGCCTGTCGCGCTCAACCAGACCTATTCCTATCGGGTGCCGCGCGGCATGGCGCTGCAGCCCGGCGATGTCGTCTGCGTGCCGCTCGGGCCGCGCGAGGTGGTGGCGGTGGTGTGGGCCCCGAACGCCAATCCCGATCCGCGGTTGCACAATCGCCTGAAGGACGTCGGCGAAAAGCTCGACGTGCCGCCGCTGAAGGAAGAATTGCGCAAGCTGGTGGACTGGGTCTCGACCTACACGCTGTCGCCGCGCGGCATGGTGCTGCGCATGGCGTTGCGGATGGGCGAGAACCTCGGGCCCGAACGGATGCGGCTTGGCGTGCGGCTGGTCGGCGAGCCGCCAAAACGGCTGACGCCGGCGCGGCGGCGGCTGATCGAGGTGTTGTCGGACGGATTGCTGCACGGCAAGTCCGAGGCGGCGCGGGAGGCCGGCGTCAGTTCAGGCGTCGTTGACGGACTGGTCGACGAGGGCACGCTGGCGGTGGAAGCGATGCCACCGCCGCTGGCGCCGCCGGCGCCCGATCCGTCCTTCGCGCAGCCGGATTTTTCCCCGCAGCAGCGCGCGGCTGTCGACGCGATGCGGGCGCTCGCCGCCAACGGTACCTTTCATGTCGCGCTGCTCGACGGCGTCACCGGTTCGGGCAAGACCGAGGTCTATTTCGAGGCGATCGCCGAAGTGATCCGCCGCGGCAAGCAATGTCTGATCCTGATGCCGGAGATCGCGCTGACCGGCCAGTTTCTCGATCGCTTTGCCCGGCGCTTCGGCGTGCGTCCGATCGAGTGGCATTCCGAGCTGACGCCGCGCACGCGGCAACGCAATTGGGCGGCGATATCCTCGGGCGAGGCGCCGGTCGTGGTCGGCGCGCGCTCGGCGCTGTTCATGCCCTATGCCGATCTCGGCCTGATCATCGTCGACGAGGAACATGACCAGGCCTACAAGCAGGACGAGGGCGCGCATTACCACGCCCGCGACATGGCCGTCGTGCGCGCGCATATCGCGAAAATCCCGATCGTGCTGGCGTCGGCGACGCCGTCGGTCGAAACTGAAGTCAACGCGCGCAAGGGCCGCTACCAACGCGTGGCGCTGCCGTCGCGGTTCGGCGGCCAGCACATGCCGCAGATCGAGGCGATCGATATGCGCCGCGCGCCGCCGCCGCGCGGCCGCTTCATCTCGCCGCCGCTCGCCGAACAGGTGCAATATGCGATCGAGAAGCGCGAGCAGGCGCTGCTGTTTCTCAACCGCCGCGGCTATGCGCCGCTGACGCTGTGCCGTGCCTGCGGGCATCGTTTTGCCTGCACGATCTGCGATGCCTGGCTGGTCGACCATCGCTTTCGCCAGCGGCTGGTCTGCCATCATTGCGGCTTCTCGATGCCGCGACCGAACATCTGTCCGCATTGCCAGGCGGAGGAGTCGTTGGCCGCGATCGGGCCCGGCGTCGAGCGGCTGCAGGAGGAGGCGGCGTCGCTGTTTCCGAACGCGCGCACCCTGGTGCTGTCGAGCGATCTCATCACCTCGATCGAGACCATGCGCAGCGAGCTGAACGAAATCGCCGAAGGCCGCGTCGACATCATCATCGGCACCCAACTGGTGGCGAAGGGGCATAACTTTCCCCGGCTCAACCTGGTCGGCGTGGTCGATGCGGATCTCGGCCTCGGCAATGGCGACCCGCGCGCCGCCGAGCGGACGTTCCAGCTCCTCAATCAGGTGATCGGCCGCGCCGGGCGCGAGCAGGGCCGCGGCATAGGCTTCCTGCAAACGCACCAGCCCGAGCATCCCGTGATGAAGGCGCTGGTCGCAAGCGACCGCGAGGCGTTCTACGCCAGCGAGATCGCGGCGCGCGAGAGCGCCGGCTATCCGCCGTTCGGCCGGCTCGCCAGCCTGATCATCTCCGCCGGCGACCGCCCGACCGCGGAAGGGTTTGCGCGCAGGCTCGCCGCGGTGGCGCCGATCGACGAGCGCATCCAGGTGCTGGGACCCGCCGAAGCGCCGCTCGCCGTGATCAAGGGCCGCTACCGTTTCCGGCTGCTGGTGAAGTCGCTGCGCAACGTCGACCTGTCGGAATACTTACGCGAATGGCTCGCGGGCGGGCCAAAGACCAAGGGCAATCTCAAGCTCGAAGTCGACGTCGATCCGCAGAGCTTTCTGTAACGTCAGCCGTTCGACCACAGATTGGTGGTGTAGCCCTGATCGACAAAGGCATCGATCTTCTCCGCCTGGTCCCTGTCGCCGCCAGTGCGGGCGGCAAAGATTTTTCCGAATGAAATGCGCTTGGCCTCCGGCCAGTGCTCCGGCTCCCACAAATGGGCCCGGATCACCGAACGCGCGCAGTGGAAATAGCAGCGCTCGATGTGAACGCGGATCGCCAGCAGGGCCGGGCGGCCCGGTTTGCCGAGCGTGGCCAGCAGCTCCGCGTCGTCGAAGATTTCCGCGCGGCCGGACAGCCGCAGCGTCTCGCCGGTGCGAGGACGCAGGAAGATCATGCCGATCCGGCCGGTTTCGATGATGTTCTGCAGGCCGAAGGCGAGGTTGTTGCCGGCCCGTTCGGGCAGCAGCACCGTTCGCTCGTCCTCGACATGGACAAAGCCGGGTTCGTCGCCCTTCGGCGACACCTCGATCGGTCCGTCGCGGCCGGCGGTCGCCATCAGCGCGAACGGGCAGTTCTGCAGGAAATCGATCGCCTGCTCGTCGAGAAAGGGAAGGATTTTGGCCTTGGTGGTCTCGCGCGGTTCGGGAAGAACGGTTCGCAATTGCTCCACGGTTCTCAGCTGGCTCATGATGGCGGTTCCTTCAGGGAAGCTACCAGCAAAAACTATCACGCTGCTCCTGACACCGTGGTGGCCAAAGCGAGCACGGCAACAAGAATGCCTTTGACAAAAGGGCCTGCCGTCATTGGCGACGGCAGGCCTGTTTCCGCGACATAAGACGCGCTTTTAGATCACTTCGGCGGTGACGTGGCCGACGCCGGCACCGGTCAGGCCGATCGCACGCGCCGCGCCCTTCGACAGGTCGAGCACGCGTCCGCGGATGAACGGGCCGCGGTCGTTGACGGTGACGACCACGCTCTGGCCGCGATGGGTTACCCGGAGCTGGGTGCCGAACGGCAGCGAGCGGTGGGCCGCGGTCATGGCGTTCTGGTTGAAGCGCTGACCGGAAGCGGTCCGGCTGCCGGATTCATTGCCGTAATACGAGGCCTTGCCCGCAAAGCTGCGACCGCCGGTCGATCCGATCGAGGCGTTGGCGTTCAGCCAGCTGCCGGCCGCCTGAGCCTTGGCGGCATGGTGGGAATGATGATGACGATGGTGGTGCCTGGATTTTGCGGAGGCTTCCGAAATGCTGCCGCCGACCAAAAGAGTTGCGGCAATCAAGGCGAAAGCCGTACGCGCCCGGGTTTGAGATCCCGGTACCAGATTGTTGGTATTCAGCATTAAACTAGTCCCTCAGACAGTATTGCCACATAAATGGCAAATGGAACCCCCGTCCCAGTTTCAACGGGTGCCGTTTGGTCAGGCAATGCGGCATGAATTAGGCAGTAATTCCGTATTTTCTCGGGCTGAAATATCTTGTTACCGTCTCCACTGATCGGTCGATGTTCCGTAATCTTGCGCGTCAATAGATTTTTAACGAATTTAATACTTATGAATACATGGGAATACAGGTTTCCCCTGATGGGGAAAGATTTAGGCAAGTAATGGCCAAATGAAGCGTTCGTGCCCCGGATCGTTCCGCCAAGCCGTGTTCATGGCGGCCATGCAGATATAGCTGGAACGGTCATCCGCTGGTCGACATGGCTGCGCGTGCTGGCGCCGAACGGCGAAGTGCGAGGTCCCGAATCGGCCGCGTCCGTCCTGTCAAAAACAGCGGTGTGCCCGTGCCGAAACACGCGTGCGACAAGGCATCTCCCGAATGCGCGGTCATGTTGCACCTGCGCGGCCGCCATGCTAGCAAAGCCGCGATTTTAGGGGGCCCGGTGCCTTGCGCGCCGGCCGGAAATCGAAGTCCCGCTTGAATTCCAAGGGCTTGGATCGCTAGGCGCCGCTACCCGCGGCGACGGTTTTTCCCTTGCGAGTTTGACAGATGAAAAGAGAAGTCTGTGGCTGCTGAAGATCCGTCCGTCTCGGGAGTGTCCGGCCGTTATGCGACGGCCTTGTTCGAACTGGCGCGCGATGAAAAATCCGTCGACGCCGTCAAGGCCGATCTCGAAAAATTCGAGGCGATGCTGAACGAGAGCGCCGATCTGAAGCGCCTGGTCCGCAGCCCGGTTTTCTCGGCAGAGGCGCAGAGCAAGGCGCTCAGCGCCGTGCTCGACAAGGCCGAAATTGGCGGCACCTCGGCCAAATTCCTCAAGGTGCTCACCGCCAACCGCCGCCTGTTCGCCGTCGCCGATGTGATCCGCGCCTTCCGCGCGCTGGTGGCCAAGTACAAGGGCGAGGTGACCGCCGACGTCACCGTCGCCGAAAAACTCAGTGAAAAGAATCTCGACGCGCTGAAGACCGCACTGAAGTCAGTGACGGGCAAGGACGTCGCGCTCAACGTGAATGTCGATCCCTCCATTATCGGCGGCCTGGTGGTCAAGCTCGGCAGCCGCATGGTGGATAGTTCGCTTCGCACCAAACTCAATTCGATCAAGCACGCGATGAAAGAGGCAGGCTGATGGACATCCGCGCCGCGGAAATTTCCGCGATCCTCAAGGACCAGATCAAGAATTTCGGCCAGGAAGCCGAGGTGACCGAAGTCGGGCAGGTGCTGTCCGTCGGTGACGGTATCGCCCGCGTCTACGGTCTGGACAATGTCCAGGCCGGCGAAATGGTCGAGTTCGAGAACGGCACCCGCGGCATGGCGCTGAACCTCGAAACCGACAACGTCGGTATCGTGATCTTCGGCGCCGACCGCGAGATCAAGGAAGGCCAGACCGTCAAGCGCACCCGCGCCATCGTGGATACCCCGGTCGGCAAGGGCCTGCTCGGCCGCGTCGTCGACGCGCTGGGCAACCCGATCGACGGCAAGGGCCCGATCCAGGCCGAGAAGCGCATGCGCGTCGACGTCAAGGCGCCCGGCATCATTCCGCGCAAGTCGGTGAACGAGCCGATGGCGACCGGCCTGAAGGCGATCGACGCCCTGATCCCGATCGGCCGCGGCCAGCGCGAGCTGATCATCGGCGACCGCCAGACCGGCAAGACCGCGATCGCGCTCGACACCATTTTGAACCAGAAGCCGCTCAACGCCCAGAAGGACGAGAACATCAAGCTGTATTGCGTGTATGTCGCGATCGGCCAGAAGCGTTCGACGGTGGCGCAGTTCGTCAAGGTGCTGGAAGAGCAGGGCGCGCTGGAATATTCCATCGTCGTCGCCGCCACCGCCTCCGATCCGGCGCCGATGCAGTACATCGCGCCGTTCACCGGCTGCACCATGGGCGAGTACTTCCGCGACAACGGCATGCACGCCGTGATCATCTATGACGACCTGTCCAAGCAGGCCGTCGCCTACCGGCAGATGTCGCTCCTGCTGCGCCGTCCGCCGGGCCGCGAAGCCTATCCGGGCGACGTGTTCTACCTGCACTCCCGCCTGCTCGAGCGCGCGGCGAAGCTCAACAAGGACCAGGGTTCGGGCTCGCTGACGGCGCTGCCGGTCATCGAAACCCAGGCCAACGACGTCTCGGCCTACATCCCGACCAACGTCATCTCGATCACCGACGGCCAGATCTTCCTGGAAACCGACCTGTTCTTCCAGGGCATCCGCCCGGCGGTGAACGTCGGTCTGTCGGTGTCGCGCGTGGGTTCGTCGGCGCAGACCAAGGCCACCAAGAAGGTCGCCGGCAAGATCAAGGGCGAGCTGGCGCAGTACCGCGAAATGGCGGCGTTCGCGCAGTTCGGCTCCGACCTCGATGCTTCGACCCAGCGCCTGCTGAATCGCGGTTCGCGCCTGACCGAACTCCTGAAGCAGCCGCAGTTCGCGCCGCTGAAGATGGAAGAGCAGGTTTGTGTGATCTGGGCCGGCACCAACGGCTATCTCGATCCGCTGCCGCTCAACAAGGTGCGGGCCTTCGAGGACGGTTTGCTGTCGCTGTTGCGCGGCAAGAACACCGAGATCCTCGATGCGATCCGCGACAGCCGTGATCTCTCCGACGATACTGCCGCCAAGCTCAAGACGGTGGTCGAGGGTTACGCGAAGAGCTTCGCTTAAAAAACACCGTCATGGCCGGGCTTGTCCCGGCCACCACGTCTTGGCGTGGATAAGGAAGAACGTGGATGCCCGGCACAAGGCCGGGCATGACGAACGAGAGGTTCGCGACCGGGCTGAAGGGCAGGTCGCCGGGGTGCTGGAAGAATGGCGTCACTTAAAGACATGCGCGTCCGCATCGCCTCCACCAAGGCGACGCAGAAGATCACCAAGGCGATGCAGATGGTCGCCGCGTCCCGCTTGCGCCGCGCCCAGAACGCGGCGGAAGCCGCGCGGCCCTATGCCGACAAGATGGGTGCGGTGATCTCCAATATCGCCAGCGCGGCCGCGGGTTCGCCCGGCGCGCCGGCCTTGCTCGGCGGCACCGGCAAGGACCAGGTCCACCTGCTGCTGGTCTGCACCGGCGAGCGCGGCCTGTCCGGCGCCTTCAACTCCTCGATCGTCCGCCTCGCCCGCGAACGCGCCCAATCGCTGATGGCGCAGGGCAAGGAAGTGAAGTTCTTCTGCGTCGGCCGCAAGGGCTATGAGCAGCTGCGACGTCTCTACGAGAGGCAGATCGTCGAGCATCTCGACCTGCGCAGCGTGCGCCAGCTCGGCTTCGTCAACGCCGAGGACATCGCCAAGCGCGTGCTGGCCCGGTTCCAGAACGGCGAGTTCGACGTCTGCACGCTGTTCTACGCCCAGTTCAAGTCGGTGATCGCCCAGATCCCGACCGCGCAGCAGATCATTCCGCTGGTCGTGGAAGCCAAGGCCGCCGATGCGGCGCCGACGTCCTATGAGTATGAGCCGGAGGAGGACGAACTCCTCTCCCGCCTGCTGCCGCGCAATATCGCGGTGCAGATTTTCCGCGCGCTGCTGGAAAACAACGCCTCGTTCTACGGCGCTCAGATGAGCTCGATGGACAACGCGACCCGCAACGCCGGCGAAATGATCCGCAAGCAAACCCAGATCTACAACCGAACCCGTCAAGCCCAGATCACCAAGGAGCTGATCGAGATCATCTCCGGCGCCGAGGCGGTCTGACGCGTAACCAACGACGGTCGTTCAAGTACAGAATTTCGAAGGAGAGCTAATCATGGCCACAGCAGCTAACCAGGTCGGTCGCGTCACCCAGGTCATGGGCGCGGTCGTCGACGTGCAGTTCGAGGGCCATCTGCCGGCCATTCTGAACTCGCTGGAAACCAAGAACGGCAACATCCGCCTGGTGCTGGAAGTCGCCCAGCATCTCGGCGAATCCACCGTGCGCACGATCGCGATGGACGTGACCGAAGGTCTGGTGCGTGGCCAGGAAGTGACCGACACCGGCCAGCCGATCGCGGTTCCGGTGGGCGACGGCACGCTCGGCCGCATCATGAACGTGATCGGCGAGCCGATCGACGAAGCCGGCCCGATCAAGTCGGAAGGCACCCGCGCCATCCACCAGGAAGCGCCGACCTACACCGACCAGTCCACCGAGGCTGAAATTCTCGTCACCGGCATCAAGGTCGTGGACCTGCTGGCGCCCTACGCCAAGGGCGGCAAGATCGGCCTGTTCGGCGGCGCCGGCGTCGGCAAGACCGTGCTGATTCAGGAACTGATCAACAACGTCGCCAAGGCGCACGGCGGCTACTCGGTGTTCGCCGGCGTCGGCGAGCGTACCCGCGAGGGCAACGACCTCTATCACGAGTTCATCGAGTCCAAGGTCAACGCCGATCCGCACAATCCGGATCCGAGCGTGAAGTCGAAATGCGCGCTGGTGTTCGGCCAGATGAACGAGCCGCCCGGCGCCCGCGCCCGCGTCGGCCTCACCGGTCTGACGGTTGCCGAGCACTTCCGCGACCAGGGCCAGGACGTGCTGTTCTTTGTCGACAACATCTTCCGCTTCACCCAGGCCGGTTCGGAAGTGTCGGCGCTGCTCGGTCGCATTCCGAGCGCCGTGGGTTATCAGCCGACGCTCGCCACCGACATGGGCGCGCTGCAGGAGCGCATCACCACCACCAACAAGGGTTCGATCACCTCGGTGCAGGCGATCTACGTGCCGGCCGACGACTTGACCGACCCGGCGCCCGCCACCTCGTTCGCCCATCTGGACGCGACCACGGTGCTGAGCCGCGCGATTTCGGAAAAGGGCATCTACCCGGCGGTGGACCCGCTCGACTCGACCTCGCGCATGCTGTCGCCGCTCGTCGTCGGCGAGGAGCACTACCAGACCGCCCGTATGGTCCAACAGGTGCTGCAACGCTACAAGTCGCTGCAGGACATCATCGCCATTCTCGGCATGGACGAACTGTCCGAAGAGGACAAGCTGGCCGTGGCGCGCGCCCGCAAGATCGAGCGCTTCCTCTCGCAGCCGTTCCACGTCGCCGAAATCTTCACCGGCTCGCCCGGCAAGTTCGTCGAGCTGGCCGACACCATCAAGGGCTTCCGCGGCCTCTGCGAAGGCAAGTACGACCATTTGCCGGAAGCGGCTTTCTACATGGTCGGCACCATCGAAGAAGCCGTCGAGAAGGGCAAGAAGCTGGCCGCTGAAGCGGCTTGAGCGGCGAATGGCGAATAGGGAGTAGCGAATAGACAAGCGCTACCCCCGATCCATTCGCTACTCGCCATTCGCTACTCACAATTCCTACTCGCAGGTTTCCCATGGCTACCTTCCACTTCGATCTCGTCTCGCCTGAAAAGCTCGCCTTCTCCGGCGAGGTCGATCAGGTCGATATTCCCGGCGTGGAAGGCGATTTCGGCGTGCTCGCCGGCCATGCGCCTGTCGTGGCCGCGATCCGTCCGGGCATCCTGACCATCACCACCGGCGGCAGCCATCAGAAGGTGATCGTGCTCGGCGGTCTCGCCGAGATGTCCGAGAAGGGCCTGACTGTGCTCGCCGACGTCGCGACCTCGCTGGAAGACCTCGACCGCGCCCGCTTCGCCGAATCGATCGCCGAGATGGAATCCAAGCTGTCGGAGCACGAAGGCTCCGAACTCGACCACGCCATCGAGCGGCTCGATCACTACAAGAGCATCCAGACCGAACTCAGCAGCACGGCCATGCACTAGGCCCCGGGGCACCGCTTCGGGGCTCAAGGAAGGCCCGGACCAACAAAGCGCTCGTCACGATGTGGCGGGCGTTTTCGTTTGTGTGCCCCTTGCTTCACCCGCCCCTCTGTTCAGACCGGGGAGATGGTGGACGGGTGTTCGGAGACATCGTGGACACTTTCGACAGCGAATCAAGGAGGCTGTCGGATGCCGTTCCGCGAGGTGTCTCGGATGGACGCGAGATTGGAGTTTGTG
>JAESFG010000402.1_pt1 | contig 47195 bp, 44 predicted proteins | sample 9269371 | NCBI WGS metagenome assembly JAESFG01 (sample SAMN14506227, study PRJNA617093) | algae metagenome | isolation source: Aetokthonos hydrillicola CCALA 1050 (B3-Florida) and co-occurring... | place: USA: South Carolina | collected 2013-01-01 | reverse complement strand
CCGACAACGGCCGCGGCCTGAACACCGAGCGGATCAAGGCCAAGGCGCTGCAGAACGGTCTCGTCTCCGAGGCCGAACTGGAGAAGATGACCGAAGCGCAGATCCACAAGTTCATCTTCGCGCCGGGTTTCTCGACCGCCGCCACCATCACCTCGGTCTCCGGCCGCGGCGTCGGCATGGACGTGGTGCGCACCAATATCGACCAGATCGGCGGCACCATCGACATCAAGTCGGTGGCCGGCGAGGGCTCCTCCGTCACCATCAAGATCCCGCTGACGCTCGCCATCGTCTCGGCGCTGATCGTCGAAGCCGGCGGCGACCGCTTCGCGATCCCGCAGCTGTCGGTGGTCGAGCTGGTGCGCGCCCGCGCCAATTCCGAACACCGCATCGAGCGCATCAAGGACACTGCGGTTCTGCGCCTGCGCAACAAGCTGCTGCCGCTGATGCACCTGAAGAAGCTGCTGCGGATCGACGACGGCACCTCGTCGGATCCCGAGAACGGCTTCATCGTGGTGACCCAGGTCGGCAACCAGACCTTCGGCATCGTGGTCGACGGCGTGTTCCACACCGAGGAAATCGTGGTCAAGCCGATGTCGACGAAACTGCGCCACATCGACATGTTCTCCGGCAACACCATCCTGGGCGACGGCGCGGTGATCATGATCATCGACCCCAACGGCATCGCCAAGGCGCTCGGCGCCTCCGGCTCCTCGGCGCATGAACTGGCCGACGAAGCCTCCGCCGCGCATGCGATGTCCGGTGAACAGCTCACCTCGCTGCTGGTGTTCCGCGCCGGCTCGAGCCAGCCCAAGGCGGTGCCGCTCGGCCTCGTCACGCGTCTGGAAGAGGTCGCGGCCGACAAGATCGAACTCAGCAATGGCCGCCACATGGTGCAGTACCGCGAGCAGCTGATGCCGCTGGTGCAGATGGCGGGGGTCACGATCCAGACCCAGGGCACGCAGCCGATCCTGGTGTTCGCCGACGACGGCCGCTCGATGGGGCTCGTGGTCGACGAGATCATCGACATCGTCGAGGAGCGCCTGCACATCGAAGTCGCCGGCCAGGCCGACGGCATCCTCGGCTCCGCCGTGATCAAGGGCCAGGCCACCGAGGTGATCGACGTCGGCCACTTCCTGCCGATGGCGTTCGCCGACTGGTTCTCGCGCAAGGAGATGCGCGCATCCTCGCTGGCGCAGTCGGTGCTGCTGGTCGACGATTCGGCGTTCTTCCGCAACATGCTGGCGCCGGTGCTGAAGGCCGCTGGCTACAAGGTCCGCGTCGCCGTCAATGCGCAGGAGGGTCTCGCGGCGCTGCGATCCAACCAGACGTTCGACGTCGTGCTGACCGACATCGAGATGCCCGACATGAACGGTTTCGAATTCGCCGAGACCATCCGCACCGATCACAATCTGAGCCAGTTGCCGATCATCGCGCTGTCCTCGCTGGTGTCGCCGGCGGCGATCGAGCGCGGCCGGCAGGCCGGCTTCCACGATTTCGTCGCCAAGTTCGACCGTCCGGGCCTGATCGCGGCGCTGAAGGAACAGACCGCCGAGATGCGGAAGGCCGCGTAAGGAATGAGTCAGATGACAACCAAGACCGATACCATCGAGGGCAGCATGGCCGAATACGTCACCGCCATGATCGGGGGGCAGTTGTTCGGCCTGCCGATCTCGCGGGTGCAGGACGTGTTCATGCCGGAGCGGCTGACGCGCGTGCCGCTGTCGTCGGCCGAGATCGCCGGCGTGCTCAATTTGCGCGGCCGCATCGTCACCGTGGTCGACATGCGCGCCCGGCTCGGCCTGCCGAAGAACGATGACGGCAAGCCGCCGATGGCGGTCGGCGTCGATCTGCGCGGCGAGTCCTACGGTCTCTTGATCGACCAGATCGGCGAGGTGCTGCGGCTGCCCGACGACAGCCGCGAGGAAAACCCCGTCAACCTCGACCCCCGCATGGCCAAGCTCGCCGGCGGCGTTCACCGTCTCGACGGTCAGCTCATGGTCATTCTCGACGTCGATCGCGTTCTCGAACTCGTGCCGGATCTGATGGCGGCGTAGCAATCGAACCTTGTAACGAAAACATCCCGCTTGGGAGCTGGTGCAATTGGAGACCTTGAAATGAGAACATGTCTGGTTGTCGATGACTCGAGCGTCATCCGGAAAGTCGCCCGCCGTATCCTGGAGGGCCTCGACTTTCAGATCGTGGAAGCCGAGGACGGAGCAAAGGCGCTCGAAGTCTGCAAGCGCGCCATGCCCGAGGCGGTTCTGCTCGACTGGAACATGCCGGTGATGGACGGCTATGAGTTCCTCGGCAACCTGCGGCGCATGCCGGGCGGCGATGCGCCGAAGGTGGTGTTCTGCACCACCGAGAACGACGTCGCGCACATCGCGCGCGCGCTGCATGCCGGCGCCAACGAATACATCATGAAGCCGTTCGACAAGGACATCGTGACCGCGAAGTTCCAGGAAGTAGGCCTGCTCTGACATCGCGCAGCTAGTCCCGGCGGCTCCACGGCCATCGGCGTTGTCGTGCAAGTGTGCCGCTTGAGTTGGGTCGGGTGAACGAATGAGTGTTGCGTTAACGAAGTCTCCACCGCCCGCCTCGACACGGCAGGACAAGCTGCGCGTCATGGTGGTCGACGACTCCGTCGTGATCCGCGGGATGATCTCGCGGTGGATCGACGCCGAGCCGGACATGGAGGTCTCGGCCTCGCTCCGAACCGGTCTCGACGCCGTCAACCAGCTCGACCGGGTCAAGCCCGACGTCGCCGTGCTCGACATCGAAATGCCGGAGCTCGACGGCATTTCGGCGCTGCCGAAGCTGCTGGCGAAGAAACGCGATCTCGTCATCATCATGGCGTCGACGCTGACCCGCCGCAATGCGGAGATCAGCTTCAAGGCGCTGTCGCTCGGCGCGTCCGACTACATTCCGAAGCCGGAAAGCACGCGCGAGGCGACCGCCGCCGAGATCTTCCATCACGACCTGATCCAGAAGATCCGCCACCTCGGTGCTCGGGCCAGGCGGCGCGCCGCGCCGGCGCCGGCTGCCGCTCCGGCTCCGGCCATCGCGCCGGTTTCCGAGCGGGCGCGCGAGATACCGGTCCAGCCGGCCGTGGCGCCGGTAGCGCATCTGCCGCTGGCGCGGCGGCCCTTTGGCGTGCTGGCGCCGCGGGTGCTCTTGATCGGTTCGTCGACCGGCGGCCCGCAGGCGCTGATGACGCTGGTGGCCGAAATAGGTCCGGTGATCGATCGCTTCCCGGTGCTGATCACCCAGCACATGCCGCCGACCTTCACCACCATTCTCGCCGAGCATCTGGCGCGCGCCAGCCACCGTCCGGCGCATGAGGCCGTCGATGGCGAGATCGTCAAGCCCGGCCGGATCTATCTCGCGCCCGGCGGCCGCCACATGCGGGTGGTGCGCCATGGCGCCGAGACCGCGATCGCCCTCGACGACGGGCCGCCGGTGAATTTCTGCAAGCCGGCGGTGGATCCGTTGTTCAACTCCGCCATCGACGTCTGGCAGGGCAGCATCATGTCGGTGATCCTGACCGGCATGGGATCGGACGGCATGCGCGGCGGCAAGGACATCGTCGCCGCTGGCGGCAGCGTGATCGCCCAGGACGAAGCCACCAGCGTGGTCTGGGGCATGCCGGGCGCCGCCGCCAATGCGGGGATTTGCGCGGCCGTGCTGCCGCTCAACCAGATCGGGCCGAAGCTGGTCCGGTTGTTTTCGGGAGATCGTTCGTGACGCCTTCAGACTATGAGTATCTGCGTAAGTTTCTGAAAGAGCGCTCCGGTCTCGACCTGTCCGCCGACAAGCAGTATCTCGTCGAAAGCCGGCTGTTGCCGCTCGCCCGCAAGTCGAGCCTGCCCGGCATTTCCGAGCTGGTGGCCAAAATGAAGGGCGGCGCCGAGGCGCTGACGGCGGAAGTGGTCGAGGCGATGACCACCAACGAAACCTTCTTCTTCCGCGACAAGATTCCATTCGACCATCTGCGCGAGGCGGTGCTCCCGGCGCTGGCGCAGGCGCGCGCGGCCCGCCGTTCGCTGCGCATCTGGTGCGCGGCGTCTTCCACCGGGCAGGAGCCGTATTCGATCGCGATGTGCCTGAAGGAAGCCGGGCCCCTGCTGACGGGCTGGCGCACCGAGATCGTCGCCACGGATCTGTCGCAGGCGGTGCTGGAAAAATCCAGGGCCGGCGTGTTCAGCCAGTTCGAGGTGCAGCGCGGCTTGCCGATTCAGCTGCTGGTGAAGTATTTCAGCCAGACCGGCGAACTCTGGCAGATCAGCTCCGAACTCCGCGGCATGGTGCAGCACCGGCAGCTCAATCTGCTGCAGGACTTCTCCCATCTCGGCACGTTCGACATCATCTTCTGCCGCAACGTGCTGATCTATTTCGACCAGAACACCAAGGTCAACATCTTCGAGCGGATGTCGCGGATGCTGGAGCCCGATGGCGTGCTGGCGCTGGGCGCCGCCGAATCCGTGGTCGGCATCACCAATGTCTTCAAGCCCTATCCGGAGCGTCGCGGATTGTATCGCCCGAACGTCGCGCCGGTGCTGCGCCTGGGCGCGGGCGTCAGCGCGCCGAGCCTGGTGCCGCAGACCCAGCGCGCCGTCGCCGCGGCGCGTTGACGGTCACCTGCACCGGTACCGATCGCATCACAGGATCGCGTGCGGCAGGAACCGCGACGTATTACCGGTGATCGGATTCTCGTCCTCGCGGATTGACAGGCCGCACGGCGTGTGGTCGACCAGCCAGCTTCCGATGACCGCATATTGGTCAGCGTTGTTGGGTAGCGGCGCCAAGGCCTGCCGGATGAACCCTTCCGCTCCATAAGGCCCTTGCTGCGCCATCAGCGTCGTTCCGGCACTCACCAGTGTGACGTTGGCGCCCTCGCGCGAGTAGAGCGGCTTGCGCACGAAGGAGGCGCCGAGCATCGCCGCCTTCGGATCGTCCTCGAAATAGGCCGGGAGCAGGTTCGGATGCTTTGGAAACATCTCCCACAGCAGCGGCAGCAGGCCCTTGTTGGAGAGGATCGCTTTCCACGGCGGCTCGACCCAGCGCGTCGGCGCGGCCGCGAGCCTGGACCCGAATTCGTCGTGGAACATCCATTCCCAGGGATAGAGCTTGAAGGCGCGTTCGATCGCACGATCCTCGAGATCGACGAAGCGGCCGTCGTGGGAGAGCCCGATATGCTTGATGTCGATCAGCGTGGTCCGCAAACCCGCCTGGGCCGCGGTATCCTGCAGATAGGCGAGGGTGCCGGCGTCCTCGACATTGTCGGTCATTCCGGTGAGATGAAGATGTTTGCCGCCGCAAATTTTCTTCCAGGCCGCGATCAGCCGCTCATGGAGCGAGTTGAACTGGTCGGCGCGCCTGGGGATGATCGCGCGCTCCATCGCCTGTTCGAGCCAGGTCCATTGGAACACCGCCGCCTCGAACAGCGAGGTCGGTGTGTCGGCGTTGTATTCGAGCAGCCTGGCCGGGTTCCGGCCGTCATAGCTCAGGTCGATCCGGCCATAGAGGCTGGGGTCGCGGCGGCGCCAGCTCTCGGCCAGCAGCGGCCAGCACGTTTCGGGGATCCGCAGCCGGCGCAGATATCTTTCGTCGTTGACCGCCCGGCCGACCAGTTCCAGGCACATCGCCTCGATCTCGGCGGTGGGAGTCTCGAACCGCTGCTCGATCTCGGAGAGCGTGAAAGCGTAATAGGCCCGTTCGTCCCAGTAGCGCTCGCCGCCGAGGGTGTGGAAGCTGAAGCCCATGCCGGAGGCGGTGGCGCGCCAGTCGTCGCGTTCGGGGCAAGGGATGCGCTGCATGGCCTAGCCGCCGGAAAACCCGACCGCGTGTCCGAACGAGCCGAAGCCGCCGCGCTGCGCGCCGTGAGAGGCGGAATCGGAGCCGCCCCAGGAGGAATGGCTCGACGACGAATCGCCCGAATAATAGCCGCTGCGCGACGAGCCGCCGCCGGATCCGCTGCTGTGGCCCCCCGATGAGGAACTGCGCGAGCTGCACTCGGTGCTGTCCTGCTGATACGGCGTCGAGGCCGCATTCGGCGGCGGTTCGCACGTGCGGTTGGGCATCAGCGTATAGGCGGCGCTGCCAACCGCGACCGTTCCCATCAGGAGCAGGGCGACGTGGCCCGAGCGCTTGGCCGGCGGCGGGGCAGGGCGCGGCGAGGCCGGCACCGAGGCCGGCTTGCGCTTGCCGAATTCCTTGTCGGGTTTGTCGGTCATGTCAGTAGATCATGCTGGCGGCGTTGAGGGCGCCGGCGGCGAGTGACGACAGGCCGAGCCAGATCGCGGCGGCGAGCTCGCCGGCGGCGATCCGCTCCGACAGTTTCGGCACCGGCACCCGGACCAGGAAATAGACGATGATCTGCACGATCAGCGCGACCGCCGCCCAGATCAGGCAATCCCAGACATTGGCGGAATGCGCGATCGCCGAGACCAGCGGCAGCACGAAGCCGAGCAGGCTCAGGCCGAGCGCGATCGCCGCCGCCGGCTCGTTGGCGCGGATCAGGTCGAACTCGTTATGCGCAGTCACGCGGGTATAGACGAAGAGATAGGCCACCACGGCCACGATCGCCGTGCAGAAATAGACCAGAAACGCCGGCAGCCCGGCGAGCGATTGCAGGATCATTAAAGGACGCCCCAACTTATGCGTTCCGGGGAGGTTCGCACGATGGATCAGTCGGCGCATCGGGGCAGGCGGTTCAATCCCGTAAAAGCCCCCAAAAACAAAAACCCCGCCATTCGCGGCGGGGTCCAGTCGGGAGGAGGAGCCTTTCGGCTCGCCTTGAAACCCTGGTGTCAGGCGGGGATGCGCTCGTCCGTGTCGTGCGGTTCGCGCAGCACGTAGCCGCGGCCCCAGACGGTCTCGATGAAGTTGCGGCCTTCGGAGGCGTTGGCCAGCTTCTTGCGCAGCTTGCAGATGAAGACGTCGATGATCTTCAGCTCGGGCTCGTCCATGCCGCCATAGAGGTGGTTGAGGAACATTTCCTTGGTCAGGGTGGTCCCCTTGCGGAGCGAGAGCAGCTCCAGCATCTGGTATTCCTTGCCGGTCAGGTGGACGCGCTGGCCGCCGACTTCGACCGTCTTGGTGTCGAGGTTGACGACGAGGTCGCCGGTCTGGATGACCGACTGGGCATGACCCTTGGACCGGCGCACGATCGCGTGGATGCGGGCCACCAGTTCGTCCTTGTGGAACGGCTTGGTCATGTAGTCGTCGGCGCCGACGCCGAGGCCCTTGACCTTGTCCTCGATGCCGGCGAGGCCGGAGAGGATCAGGATCGGGGTCTTGATCTTGGAAACCCTGAGCTGCTTGAGCACGTCGTAGCCGGACATGTCGGGCAGGTTCAGGTCGAGAAGGATGATGTCGTAGTCATATAGCTTGCCAAGGTCGACGCCCTCTTCGCCGAGATCCGTCGTATAGACGTTAAAGCTCTCGGATTTGAGCATCAACTCGATCGACTGCGCGACAGCGCTGTCATCTTCAATCAGCAAAACGCGCATGCCAGTCCCCTTTAGTCCGCCGCTCCGGGCGTCAGGTCGGCCGCACCTGCGGCACTCAAAACGCCTTTAACAACTGATTCGGATCCTGACAGAGACATGGTTAACAAATCCTGATTCCGCTTCGCAAGCTCTTTGAGTGCAATTTCTAGCGAATCGCCCTAAGATGTTGCGCAGAAGCAGCTTTTCTGCACCGTGCCTACTCAAGCTCCAGATTAAGAGACGGGCCTAACCGACTCTCGCGCTAACCCTTCGTTCGGAGGGGCGTGCGCTCTCAGTCACCAAAAGACAGTGACGCAATGATTAATGATGCGGGTAAACACGAGGTTAAGCGCTACCGCCTAATGCGCGGAAACTTAAGGTTTTCGCAATGAAGGCCCTGGCGGAGCAGATCGGCGACATCGACGGCGTCAATATGTATGGCCGTGTTGTGGGCGTGCGCGGCTTGATGGTCGAGATCGCAGGTCCCATCCACGCGATGTCGGTCGGCGCCCGCATCGTGATCGATACCGGCGGCAACCGCTTCATTCCCGCGGAGGTCATCGGCTTTTCCGGCAGTAATGCTGTCGTAATGCCGTTCGGCGGACTGGAAGGTGTCAGGCGCGGTTGCCGCGCGGTGATCGCCACCGCGGCCAGCCAGGTGCGGCCGTCGCCGGCCTGGCTCGGCCGTGTCATCAACGCGATGGGGGAGCCGATCGACGGCAAGGGGCCGCTGGCGCAGGGCCCGTCGCCGATGCCCTTCCGGAACTCGCCGCCGCCGGCGCATTCGCGCAAGCGGGTCGGCGCGCCCTTGGATCTCGGCGTGCGGGCGCTCAACACCTTCCTGACCTGCTGCCGCGGCCAGCGGCTCGGCATCTTCGCCGGCTCCGGCGTCGGCAAGTCGGTGCTGCTGTCGATGCTGGCGCGCAACGTCGATGCCGACATTACCGTCATCGGCCTGATCGGCGAACGCGGCCGCGAGGTGCAGGAGTTCCTGCAGGAAGACCTCGGCGACGAGGGTCTTGCCCGCTCCGTGGTCGTGGTGGCGACCTCGGACGAGCCCGCCCTGATGCGGCGGCAGGCGGCCTACCTGACGCTGGCGATCTCGGAGTATTTTCGCGACGAGGACAAGGACGTGTTGTGCCTGATGGACTCGGTGACGCGCTTTGCGATGGCGCAGCGCGAGATCGGCCTGTCGGCCGGCGAGCCGCCGACCGCCAAGGGCTATACGCCGACCGTGTTCACCGAACTGCCGAAACTGCTGGAGCGGGCCGGCCCGGGCACCGGGGTGGGCACCATCACCGGTATCTTCACCGTGCTGGTCGACGGCGACGACCATAATGAGCCGATCGCCGACGCGGTGCGCGGCATCCTGGACGGTCACGTCGTGATGCAGCGCTCGATCGCGGAACGCGGCCGGTTCCCGGCCATCAACATCCTCAAATCGGTCTCCCGCACCATGCCGCGATCGGCCAACCCTGCGTATTTGCCCGTGATCATGCGCGGCCGCCAGGTCATGGCGACCTATGCCGACATGGAGGAACTGATCCGGCTCGGCGCCTACCGGGCAGGCTCGAGCCCGGAAGTCGACGAGGCGATCCGGCTGCACGAGCCGCTGGAAGCTTTCCTGCGCCAGGCCAAGGACGAAAAATCGACCCTGAACGACGGCTATGGCCAGTTGGCCCACATCCTCGGCACTTTGGAAACGGAACGCTAACTTTGTCAGGCCATCATCTCCGGCACATGATTAATGACGCCGGCGGGGTCGTCCCCCGGGGAGCCGGTAGTGTCCCGCGTTCAGATTGGGACTTCTGGGGAGTATGAGTCGATGAAGTCACGAGAAACGCTGATCCGCCTGAAGAAATTTCAGGTCGACGAGAAGCGCCGCCGGGTTACCCAGATCGAAGGCATGATTGCCGACTTCCAGCGCATGTCGGTCGATCTCGAGCGCGAAATCCAGACCGAGCAGGATCGGGCCGGGATCAACGATCCCTCGCATTTCGCCTATCCGACCTATGCCAAGGCCGCGATCCAGCGCCGCGAAAACCTGACCCGTTCCGCCGACGAACTGCGCGTCCAGCTCGAAGACGCCAAGAGCCTGTTGAGCGAAGCGTTCGAGGAGCTGAAGAAGGTCGAACTGCTCGATGAGCGCGACCAGGCGCGCGAGCGCGCGGAAGAAAGCGCCCGCGAGCAGGCCGACATGGATTCCATCGGCCTGATGCGCGCCCGTCTCGGCATCGCCTGACGCGTCCGACATCTTCTGGTTGCAGCGATCGATGATCCCGGGCCGTGAGGTCTGGGATTTTTTTCCTTTCGCCGCCGCCGGGAACCGCCGACTTTGTGGCCCCTTTGACGCAGGGTATGCTACGAAACCTCTCGATTGCTCCGGCGTAGGACCGCGTGGAGAATCGCGATTTGGGGGACGCTGAATGCTGACGCCAGCAGAGCTGGTCTGGCTGCTTGCCGCGGTGGCGAAGGGGGATCAGGCCGCTTTCGAGCGGCTCTACGCCGCCACGCGCGCGAAACTCTTCGGCGTCGTGCTCCGTATCTTGCGCCGTCAGGATCTCGCGGAAGAGGTCATTCAGGAGGCTTACGTCAAGATCTGGAACAGCGCCGGCCAGTTCAATCCGGCGCTGGCTTCGCCGATCACATGGATGGCCTCGATCGCGCGCAACCGGGCGATCGATGTCGTGCGCAAGAAGAGCGAGGTCTCGATCGAGGAGGAGCCGTCCGCGATGGAAGTGGCGGCCGATTCACCCGATCCGCTGGCGCGTCGCGAGATGACGGAAGAGTTGAAGCGGTTGCTGGAATGCGTCGGCCGTCTCGAGCCGGATCGGCAGAAGCTGGTGCTGCTGGCCTATTACAACGGCTGGAGCCGCGAGCAGCTTGCCGCCAAATTCGAGACGCCGGTGAACACGGTGAAGACATGGCTGCGCCGCAGCATGATGGACATAAGGGAGTGTCTCGGGCTTTGATGGTCCGGATCTTGAACGATGGCCTATAGCGAAGACCATATCGCGCTCGCCGCGGAATACGCACTCGGCACCCTCGATGCCGGTGAGCGCGCGCAGGTCGAGACCATGATGGCCGTCGATGCTGAATTCGGCGCGATCGTGCAGGCCTGGGAATTTCGTCTCGGCGCGTTGAACCAGATGGTCGGCACCATCGAGCCGCGGCCGATCGTGTGGGAGAACATCAAGGCCGCGATCGCCAACTCCACCGCGAGCCCGGCGCCGCAGGTGCTGCCGGAGCCGCCGTCACCGCCGCCGGCCCCACCGGTTGCCGGGCCGGTCGCAACCCCGGTTGCGCCGCCGGTCATGGCCGAGGCGCCGCCAGCCATGGCGGAGGCGCCGCCAGCCATGGCCGAGGCGCCGGTGACGGCCGGGCCTTCGGTCGAACGCGCGGCCAAAGCTTCGACCGAAAATTCGAACGTCATCCTGCTGGCGGGCCGTGCGAAGCGCTGGCGCAACGTCGCCTCGGTCGCCACCGCGCTCGCCGCGGCCCTCGTCGCCATGCTGGCGGTGCAGGTCTATCGTCCGGACATCCTGCCGGAAGGACTGCGGCCAAAACCGCGCATCCAGACGGTCGAGGTCCGGGTGCCGGCGCCGCCGGCGGCGCCATCGGCGCAATATGTCGCGCTGCTGCAGGGCAGCGCCGGCGCGCCGGCGTTCATCCTGACGGTCGACGCCGCGACCAAGAACTTCACCGTCCGCAAGGTCGGCGCCGAGGCCGAGCGCGGCAAGAGTTTCGAATTGTGGCTGATCTCCGATCGCCTGCCGCAGCCGCGCTCGCTCGGCGTGATCGGCGGCGGCGATTTCACCGCGCGCCCGGTGCTCGCCGGTTTCGACGCCGGCACGATCAACGGCGCGACCTATGCGGTGACGGTCGAGCCGGCCGGCGGGTCACCGACCGGCCAGCCGACCTCGGCGCCGGTCTATACCGGCAAGCTGATCGAGACCGTGCCGGCGCGCTGATCCCAAGCCCTTCGCCGCATTCTCGAAGCGGAGCCGGCTACGTCGTCGCAGCCGATCGCATTCTCACAGATGCGATTTCGCCAACAGCATGTGAATGCCCTTGTTGCCGTCGACCAGCTGGGTCACCCGCAGATTGCCCGCGAGCGAGCACAGCATGTAGGCCTCGTTGCGCGTCAGATTGGTGCGCGCGCAGACATGCTTCACCATTTCGCGCACCGCCTGCTTGGCCGCGTCATCCAGATCCTCGTCCAGCCCGATCGACATCAGATGCGTCGCGCTCTCGGCAAACGGCCATTTGATCTCCATGTCCTTGCGGACGGTCAGACGGAACGTCCCCGTGACGCCGGTCTCGAGCGCGGTGATGCAGACTTCGCCGTCGCCCTGCACGGCGTGGCCGTCGCCGGCGAAGAACAGCGCGCCTTCGTTGAAGACCGGCAGGTACAGCGTCGTGCCGGCGCGCAGTTCCTTGTTGTCCATATTGCCGCCGAACGCGCGCGGGACCGGCGAGCCGCATCGGCCCCAGGAAGGCGGCGGCGCGGTCGCTATGATGCCAAAGAACGGATCGAGCGGAATCTCGGTGCCCCAGGGCATGGTGCAGACATGGCGCGCGCGGTCGATCGCGGGATGGATGGTCTCATACTCGGTGAACTCGTCGGGGAGCGTCCCGAGCAGGGGAAGAATCGAAACGAATCCCCAGTCCTGCCGGACCTTTACATCGAGGATGTCGATCTGCAGCGCGTCGCCGACCTGCGCGCCCTTGATGTAGATCGGACCGGTGATGAAGTGAGGGCCGGGCCCGGGAGGCAGTGTGTCGAGCGCCTTCAGATAGTCGGCTGGCACGCGGCTGAGATCGTCGGGAAGGGTTTCTTTGCCGCCGGCGGGGAAACTGTGCAGCGTGACGCTGTCACCGGAGTTCACCGTCAGAATCGGCGGGCTCGCACTGTCGAGATAGCCCCAAACCATGTTTTCGGGAGCGGACGAAATGTCGTGTCGTCTGGCCATGCAGAACTCCAACCGGCAGCCCCGAGCAGACCAGAGGTCGCGGGCGAGGGCAAGGCACGACCCGGACAGGCACGACCCGGGCGGGACGACCGGCAGGACGATCACGACGGACCTCGGCGGGTCTCATCATTGGCGGCGGAATTTGCTCGCGGAGAGATTTGAAGTTGTGGCAGGCTGGGCCTATCGCGAAAATGGCTCAGGAGGCTTGCATGAGACGCTCCCGGTTCACTGAAAGCGAAATCCTCCATCTGCTCTATGAAGCCGGCGCGGGCGTTCCGGTCGCGGAGATTTGCGACACGGCGGGTGTGTCGCTGCGCACCTTCTATCGATGGAAGCGCAGTTTCGGCGGATTGAACAACGCCGACGTGCTCAGGATGAAGGAGCTCGAGTTCGAAAACGCCCGGCTGCGCGGTCTGGTCCGCAATCTCCTGGAGCGGCCCCGTGAGCAACAGCAGGCGAGCCCGGCGCCGCCGGTGCGCGACAAGGAGCGCGAGCGGCGTCGCGCGGTGGAGATTGCGGCCGAGAAGTGCGGCGGCGCGGTGACCGGCCGGTTCGCGTCCGTGCGCGTCAATCCCTGATCGCCGCGCGTCAGCCTCTGTCGCGGCGTCAGCCTCTGACAGCTGTTTGTTTGGGCAGCATAATGTCAAAAATGACATTATGCTTTTGCGCCTGATGCCGTTTTGCGCACTTCGCCTCTCGGGCGAGCACGAACTTCTCAATAACGATGCAAGCGCTTGATTGATGTGTCGCATCTGTGACGTGACCGGACCGGCTGCACGCGAGCCGAACATCCACTGACCGCTATTGTTTCTTGCCGATCGACGGCGGCACCGCCTAGCCTGCATCGCCATCCATTCAGCGAGGAACCGGAGCATGACACATCACGTCCGCCCCTTCGTCGATCTCAGCTCCCGCGTCAGCCGCCGCCATTTCCTGACCGCATCCGCGACGATCGCGGCGGGTGCCGCGCTGGGACCGGTCGCGGCTCCCCGGACAGCCGCAGCCGCCGGCTTGAAGGAAGTGCGGTTCAGCGAGGCGGTTCACAACCTCGGTTACATCAACCTCTATGTCGGCATGCACGCCAAGATCTTCGAGAAGAACGGCCTCGACATGAAGGTGAGCGCCGCCGGCGGCGACACCCAGACCTTTGCGGCCGTGCTCGGCGGATCGGCGGATTTCGCCATCGGCGACGCCACCATGGCGCAGATTTCGCGCGAGAACGGCGGACCGGGGGTGGTCGTCGGGACGGTGGTGCAGCGGGCCCATTATTTCGGCGTGTCGAAGACGCTGCAACCGATCACGGACCCCAAGGACTTCAAGGGGCTGAAGATCGTCACCTCGCCCGAGCCGAACACCAATTACAGCGTCGCCAAGCGATTGCTCGAGAAGGCGGGGCTCAAGGTCGGCGTCGATGCGACGATTGTGCCGGTGAATCCGGGCACCGAAATCGCCGCCATGCTGGCCGGGCAGGCCGACATCGCGATCGCCTACCAGCCCAGTGTCGCGGCGGCCGAAGCGCAGGGCGCCAAGGTGGTTTTCGATTTTTCGACCTATATCGGCCCGTTCTGCAATACCGGCATCATGGTGCTGCCGAGCACCATCCAGAAGAGCCCCGACATGGTTCAGGCGCTGGTGACGTCGTTCGAAGAGGCGTCCCGCAAGACCTACGCGGATCCCGCCTTCGCCAAGGAAGTGGCCCGCAAGGAGTTTCCGGACTTGCCGGGCGACGTCGTGGACAAGGCGATCGACGCCGAATTGAAGTATCTGATCCCGGCCCAGACCGTGGTGACGAAGCAGGATCAATGGAAGAACCTGATGGAGATGCAGATCTATCTGGGCAACGCCAAGGGGTCGGTGCCGTTTGATCAGATCATCGACAATTCGTTTGCCGACAAGGCGGTCGCCAACCTGAAATGACCCCGCAGGCCAACCGCGATGCCGCCTCGGCGCCGACGGGCGACGGGGCGATGTCGTCCGGGGTTTTTCCGCTTGTCGTGGACCGCGTGTCCAAGAGCTATGATGTCGACGGCAAGATCGTGCCCGTGATCGGCGATCTCAGCCTGTCGCTGGACAAGGGCGAGATCGTCAGCATCGTCGGGCCGTCCGGCTGCGGAAAGACCACGCTGCTGAATACGTTGTGCGGATTGATCGCGCCGGACGCCGGCCGGATCAGATGGTACGGCCGTGAACTGGCCGGCCAGCCGCAGAACGTCGGTTACATGCTGCAGAAGGACCTGCTGCTGCCGTGGCGCACCGCGCTCGGCAACGTCATGCTCGGCCTGGAAATCCGCGGCGTCGCCGCCGCCGAAGCGCAGGATCGCAGCCGGGCGATGCTGGATCGGCTCGGGCTTCACGGTTTTGCGGACCATTATCCGTCCACGCTTTCCGGCGGGATGCGCCAGCGCGTGGCGCTGGCGCGCACCTTGGTGAACGAGCCCGCCGTTCTGCTGTTCGACGAACCGTTCGCGTCGCTGGACTTCCAGAACAAGCTGCTGATCGAAGGCGATACGGCCAGGCTGGTGCGCGAAGGCGGCCGCTCGCTGCTGCTGATCACGCACGATATTGAAGAGGCCGTATCGCTGGCGGATCGCGTCATCGTGCTCTCGAAGCGTCCGACCGGGGTCAAGGCGGTCTACGACATCGATCTCGGCGGCGATCGCACGGACATGATGGCGGCCCGCGACAGCGACAATTTCAGCGGCTACGTGCGGCAGATCTGGGCCGATCTCGACGTTGTGCTGCAATGACGTCGGGCATCCAGCATGAGATTGGATCGGAAATGGGGGCCGGCGCCAAACCGGCAGCACCATCCGTGAAGCGGCGATGGGCGAAACTGCGCGCGACATCGATGATCCTGGCGACGCAGGTCGTGCTGCTGGCCGTGCTTCTCTTTCTTTGGGAGCGCGCCACGGCGACCGACAAGCAGGCGGCATTCATGTTCGGGTCGCCATCCGCGATTCTGGGCTTCCTCGCGCAGATGGCTCGCGACGGCAGCCTGTGGCGCGATACCTATGTCACCGGCCTTGAGACCCTGCTCGGCTTTGCAATCGGGAATTTCTTCGGCACGCTGATCGGACTGCTGCTGTGGTATTCCCGCTTCGTGTCGCGGGTCGTCGAACCTTTCGTGATCGCGCTCGGATCGATCCCGATCATCGCGCTGGCGCCCATCATCATCATCTGGTTCGGGACCGGGCTGATATCCAAGGTCGCGATGTCGACCCTGTCGGTGATCATCGTGGCGCTGGTCACGTCCTACAAGGGCGCGACCGGCGTGGATCCCGACCAGATCAACCTGATGCGCACGCTGGGCGCGTCGAAATTCCAGATCTTCCGAAAACTGGTCGTCCCGGCGTCGCTCACCGACATCTTCGCCGGGCTGAAGCTGACGGTCGGCTTCGCGTTGATCGGGGCGATCGTCGGCGAATTCATGTCGTCCTCCCAGGGACTGGGACACGCGATCTTCAAGGCCGGCTCGCTCTATATCATTCCAAAGGTGTTCGCGGCCCTGGTCGCGACCATCGCGCTGGCGCTATTGTTGACGTTTGTGGTCGGGCAGATCGAGCGGCTGCTGATGCCGTGGCGCCGGATCAGGTAGCGTATGATCCGGAAAACTCGGCACCGGTGTTCCGAAAAGATCATGCTCAAAAAGGACGGATCTCGCACCCAAGCAGGAGAGAAAACATGTCGAAGCGTGTCAGCAAGGCCGGAAACATCAAATATGCGCTCTCCGGCAACGACAAGTTCATCGCGAGCGTCGAGCCCGGCGAGACGTTCGTCGTCGAATGCGCGATCAACGCCAATGACGGCACGATCCGTCATCTCGGTCAGCAGCTGACAGAAGCGGACGTCACCATGCCCTTTGTCAACGGGGCGACCGGACCGATCGAGGTCCGCGGCGCGAAGGCCGGCGACATGCTCAAGGTCGAGATTGTCAAGATGGAGCTGGACAGTCTCGGCTTCACCTCGCTGTGGCCCGGCATCGGCATGTTTCCGGACTGGGTGCGGCGCAAGGAGTTCGGTATCCAGACCCGCGTCGTCGAGGTCAAGGACGACCTCGTTCACTGGAACGAGCACGTCAAGCTGCCGGTCAAGCCGATGATCGGCGTCATCGGGGTTGCGCCGGTTCATGGCGCGGTTCTCACCATCGACAATGGTACCCACGGCGGCAATCTCGACGTCCAGGAAATCACGTCCGGAAACACCGTGATGCTGCGCGTCAATGCGGAAGGCGCCCATCTGTTTCTCGGCGATTGTCACGCCATCCAGGGTGACGGGGAGGCCAATGGCATGGGCGCGATCGAGATCGCCGCGACGCTCACCGTCAGGGTCTCGTTGCAACAGGCGCCGTCGCGGCTCAACCACCCGCGCATCGAGACGCCGACCCATATCTGCACGCTGGGCTGCGCCAAACCCCTCGAAGACGCCATGCGCCTGGCGTTCGAGGAGATGATCTACTGGCTGGAAGATGAGTACAAGATCCCGGCGCCGGAAGGCTACATGCTGCTCGGCCAGATCGCGGAGGCGCGATGCACCCAGGTGGTCAATCCGAAATACACCTACATCTGCAAGGTCGATAAGAGCATTCTCGCGAAATATTTCGGCTGACGGTTTTGGTCGTGACGGCCGTGCGTTCAATCAACCAGTAGGAGTGGACATGGATCTCGACTTGAAGGGGAAGAACGTCCTCGTCACCGGCGGGAGCAAGGGGATCGGGCGGGCGGTCGCGTCGCTGTTCGCGGACGAGGGCGCCAATGTCGCGATCTGCGCGCGGAATGCCGAAGAGGTGGCGGCGGTCGTCGCGGCGCTGTCCGGCAAGGGCGTCAAGGCGTGGGGCAGGGCGGTCGACGTCGCCGATCCGGTGGCGCTGAAGGCGTGGGTCGATGATGCTGCCGCGCAGTTCGGCGGCATCGACGCGCTCGTCTGCAATGTCAGCGCATTGGCGGTCGGCGACAGCGCCGAGACCTGGGAAGCATCGTTCCGCGTCGACATGATGCACACGGTCAACTCGGTTGCCGCCGCCCTGCCGCACATCGAGCGTTCGAAATCCGGCTCGATCATCATCATTTCCAGCGTGTCGGGTTTCGAGATCGACTTCGCCGCCGGCTCCTACGGTTCCTTCAAGGCGGCGTTGATCCATTACGGCAAGGGGTTGAGCCAGCAGCTCAGCGGCAAGGGCATCCGCGTCAACACGGTGTCGCCGGGCAACACCTATTTCGAGGGCGGCATCTGGCAGAATATCGAGCGCAACATGCCGGATCTGTTCAAGAGTGCCATGGCGCTGAACCCGACCGCGCGCATGGGAACCGCCGAAGAGGTCGCCGCCGGCGTGGTTTTCCTCGCCAGCCCGGTGGCCAGCCGAATCTCCGGCACCAACCTGATCATCGACGGTGCGCTTACGAAGGCGGTATAGCCGCTGCCGATCAGAAGCAGGCTAACGCTGCCCAAAAGAAAACGCCCGTGGGGGGCGGGCGTTTTCGCAGTCAACTTGGGGTAGTTGGGGTCTTAAACATCCACGTGGCGACTTTGGGGGGCTGTAAAGGGCCGCGTGAATTCCGTAAACTCTCAAACCTATCGTACAACCGAATTGCTCGAACTGGTAATCACGACCGGCTTACCAGCCTTCATCACCGGCGTGCTCGCGGTCTGCGTCAAGCCTTCGTCGGTGGTGTGGCGCGCCGAAATCGTGAACCCGGCGACCCCGATGGCCGCGACCAGAGCCACGACAACGATCTTGAGATGGGTGGTGCGATCCGCACTGTAGATCGAGTGGTTCATCGAAGTCTCCCTGCCGCCTTCCGCCTTGCAGATTTGGGACTTGCAAATTCGTCGTTGTCCGCAGCGGGCCGGTTCAATGTCCCGCGTGTGAGAAACGTGGGAATTGCCGATTCAGTTCCCAATGGACGATCACAAGGCGGTGAAAAGACTTGAACGGACGAGAGCGGGGAGCGACTGGGCTCTGCGAGATGAATAATTGTTTAGAATTTCCATTGGCTTATTTCGCGACGGCTTGGTCGGGCGGCGGCGGGTCGCATTTACCCCGTTCCAACAAATCATTTGCATGTGGCAGAAAGGTTTTTCTGAAACGCGGCTGATTTGCGGCGTCAGGCTACCGCTGGCTGGCTAGACGCTGCCGACCGTCTTCAGCCGGGCGCGCGGGTGGATTTCGGCCTGCGACAGCACGGTGGTCTGCGCGCGGAAACGCTCCACCAGCGAGCGGACGAAGGGACGGATGGCCGCGGACGTCACCAGCACCGGCGCCTCGCCCTCCCGCGCTGCCTGTTCGAAGGCGTTGCGCACCGAGGTCATAAACTCCGAGAGCTTCGAAGGTTGCATGGCGAGGCTGCGGTCCTCGCCGGTGCCGACGATCGATTCGGCGAACGCCTGTTCCCAGCGCGCCGAGAGCGCGATCAGCGGCAGATAGCCGTTGTAGGTGGTGTTCTGCGCGCAAATCTGCCGCGCCAGCCGGGCGCGGACGTGTTCGACCATGGTGGCGGGGTGGCGCGAGAAGGCGAGCGCGTCGGCGATGCCTTCGAGGATGGTGGAGAGGTCGCGGATCGAGATGCGTTCGGCGAGCAGCAACTGCAGCACGCGCTGGATGCCCGAGATCGTGACCTGGCTCGGCACGATGTCCTTGACCAGCTCGCCCTGTTCCTTCGGCAGTTCCTTGATCAGCTTCTGCACCTCGCCATAGGACAACAGGTCGCTCATGTTGTTCTTGAGCAGTTCGGTCAGGTGGGTCGACAGCACGGTGGCGGCGTCGACGACGGTATAGCCCTTCAGCGAGGCCTCTTCCTTGAGCGCGGCGTCGACCCAGGTCGCGGGCAGGCCAAACGTCGGCTCGACGGTATGGATGCCGGGCACGCCGACCTGGTTGCCGGCGGGGTCCATGACCATGAACTGGTTCGGCCAGATCTTGCCGGTACCGGCGTCCACCTCCTTGATCTTGATGACATAGGTGTTGGCCTCGAGCTGAACGTTGTCGAGGATGCGCACCGCCGGCATGACAAAGCCCATCTCGATGGCCAGTGAACGCCGCAGCGCCTTGATCTGCTCGGTCAGCCGGTCGGTGCCGTCGGGTCCGTTGACCAGCGGCAGCAGGGCGTAACCGAGTTCGATCTTGAGGTCGTCGATCTTCAAAGCGGCGGCGATCGGCTCTTCTGCCGTGGCGGCGGCTGCGGCTGCGGCGGCGTCCGGCGCGGCGGCTGCGGCGGCCTCGGCCGCCTTGGTGACGCGGTTGTGGTTGCGCGCCTTCCAGGCCAGCGCGGCGGCGCCGCCGCCGAGCGCCAGGAACGGCAGCATCGGAATGCCCGGCAGCAGCGCCAGCACCAGCATCACGCCGGCCGACATGCCGAGCGCCTGCGGATAGCCCGACAGCTGCTTCATCAGCGCCTTGTCGGCGGCGCCGGTGATGCCGGCCTTCGACACCAGCAAGCCGGCCGCGGTGGAGACGATCAGCGCCGGCACCTGGGTGACCAGGCCGTCACCGACGGTCAGCACGGTATAGGTGCGCGCGGCGTCGCCAAAGCTCATGCCCTGCTGGGCGACGCCGATGATGATGCCGCCGACGACATTGATGAAGACGATCAGCAGGCCCGCGATCGCGTCGCCGCGGACGAATTTCGAGGCGCCGTCCATGGCGCCGAAGAAGCCGCTTTCGTCTTCCAGCTCCTTGCGGCGCGCCTTGGCGGTCTTCTCGTCGATCAGGCCCGCGGAAAGGTCGGCGTCGATCGCCATCTGCTTGCCCGGCATCGAATCCAGCTGGAAGCGGGCGGCGACTTCGGCGATGCGGCCCGAACCCTTGGTGATGACGACGAAGTTCACGATCACGAGAATCGCGAACACGATGATGCCGATCACGAAATTGCCGGACATCACGAAATTGCCGAAGGCCTCGATGACGTGGCCGGCGGCCGCGGTCCCTTCGTGGCCGTGCGACAGGATCAGGCGGGTCGAGGCCATGTTCAGCGACAGCCGCAGCATGGTCGAGATCAACAGCACGGTCGGGAAGGCGGAGAATTCCAGCGGCGTCTGGATGAACAGCGAGGTCATCAGGATCAGGATCGAGACCGTGATGGAGATCGCGAGAAACAGATCCAGCACCAGCGAGGGCAACGGCAGGATCAGCACGACCAGGATGACGAGGACGCCGAGCGCCAGCGCCAGGTCGCCGCGCTTCAAGATATCGCCGATTTCACCAAGGCTCGGAAACTTGCCGCTTGGGCCCGCGCCGCCCTGACCCGCCGTGACATCGACCATGGTAGCCGCTTCCCCCCGCGACCGGCGCCCGCGGGCGCCAAGCGTTTGCGCGGCGGCCGAAGGACCGCCCGTCCGAAAGTGAGGCACCGCACTGGCGTCCACGGGGTTCCCTCCCGTTTCAAACGCGGCCGACGACACTCGACTTCACCCGGCAATATTTGCCGGGTGTATGGTTAGCAAAGCGTTAACAGGCTCGATTTGGCGAGGAACTTCGTTTGCTGCGGCGGGTTACAGTTGCCGGCCAGTGGTTCCATCGGGGAACCCTGACCGCCCGGCCATCCGCTCCCGGACGCTGTTGATAACCATGTGAATGCGCTGTGGATAACTGCCCTAGTTTCGACCCAATTCGAAATCTAAGCTTCTGATGTTAAATAATTTTTTGTTCCCGTTGGCGTTGCGTAGGGTGCTTCTGTGAAAAGATTTCGGCCGATCGTTGCCGTGGCTGACATCGTTTGTCCTCTGGCGATTGCGTTGTTCTGTTCGGCAGCGCCGGCGGAAGCGAAGCAGTGCCACAGCGCGCGGCCATCGGATGCACAAGCCTATTGGTCGTATCGTCTGATCGACGGTCGCAAGTGCTGGTACGAAGGACGGCCGGGATTCTCAAAAGCCTTGCTGCGCTGGCCGGCGGCGCAAGCCGACAAGAAGAAGTCTCCATCCGAGCCGGATGCGCGCCCGGCCGGCGCGTCCGGCAAGGTCAATCCGCTGGATGCGCAAGCCTCGATCACGGCCAGCCCCGACGCGCAACCGAACGCCAGGCCCGAACCGGCCGACCGCATCGCGCCGCCGCCGCGCGGCAATTTGACCGCCGATGACTTGCGGACCTGGGGACGTACCAGGAGCGCCTCGGCCGAGCCGGTTCTGACGATCATCGACCGCTGGCCGGATCAGGAATTGCAGCAGCAGCGGACGGCGCCGGCCTCGGCGGCGCAGTCTTCATCCCTGAATGGCGGCCGGACCGCCCTGACGGCGGTGATCCTGATGATGGCCTTGTCGGCCGTGCTGATGACGACCCTGAGAAAAACCCGCGTCAGATGGCGCCTGCCGTTCTGGCCGCGCGCGTTCTCCTGATCCGGGCGCCGAGCGGCACACGTCCGCCCGATCGAACCGCCGGCCGCAAGCGCGCATCACCCGACGGCCATCGCAATCCTCGCCTCACGCAGACCTCGCCTCGCGAAACCCCCGCCGCGCGGGCGACGGGTTTGATCGCTGCGGTGGCGAAGGCCCATCGTCTTCCCAACGATGATGGATCAAGGATGCTGGATCTTCGTCCCGCATCCTTGGCGCGATGCGCCGCTCAATCGCAGTAGGTCCACCCGCCATAGCCGTCGTTGCAGCGGGCCGGTACGCGGGCGCGATACGGCACCGGCGCCGGCGGACGCGGCGCGTAGTCGTAGTCCTGCGCGTAGTAGCGTTCGGGATAGGCCGGAGCCCGATCATAATAGACCGGCCGCGGCGCGTAGGAGGGGGATCCGTATTCGCCATAGACGGCGGCGGGTGCGCGATAGGCGGGATCGCCGTAGCCGGGTTGATGATAGCCGTAGCCCGGTTCTGCGTAGGGCCGTTGCGGGTGGCCCGGACGTACATAGACGTTCGCGGCAGGCGCATAGATTCCGCCGGGCGCGACGTAGACGGACGACAGGTCGCTTGCGGCGGCGGTCGCCGAGTACAGGATGCAGCAAGCCAGCGTGAGCGATGTTCGGTACATGTGTGACGCCTCCAAGGATTGCGGCCCCGCAGCCAGCATGGGTTAACTTTCGCTAAACAATTCGAGGCGCGCAATGATATTTTGCGCGGAAAAGTGTGCCATTTCAGGAATTTGCACAGCGCGCCTGCATTCATCTTGATGAACTATGCGCTGTCACGCGCGTCGCGTTGCGACGTCTTTGCTGGCTCGCATTGCTTCGCGCATGATTGCGCAAGCTGCATTGAGGATCGTGGTCATGAACGCCTTCACCATACGAACGATGCGGCCGGAAGAAGTCGCGCTGGCCGTCGACTGGGCGGCGGCCGAAGGGTGGAATCCGGGTCTCGCCGATGCGGCGTGTTTCGCTACGGTCGATCGCCAGGGCTTTCTGGTCGGCGAACGCGACGGCGCGCCGGCTGCGACCGTCTCCTGCGTCAATTACGATGCGCGCTTTGCCTTTCTCGGCTTCTACATGGTGCGCGCGGACCTGCGCGGCAAAGGCCTCGGCCTGCGGATCTGGAAGGCGGCCATCGCGCATGCCGGCGCGCGCGTGATCGGGCTCGATGGCGTGACGGCGCAGCAGGAGAATTACAGGCAATCGGGCTTTGTGCTTGCTTACGCCAATGTGCGCTACGGCGGCACCGTCGCAGCGAATGCCGCGTCGCGCGCGGACGTCATCGCCCTGGGCGAGGTGCCGTTCGCCGTGGTGGAAGCGGACGACGCCACGGTCTTCCCGGCGCGGCGACCGGCTTTCCTGCGCGCCTGGATCGGTGCGCCCGGCCATGTCGGGCGCGCGTTGATGCGCGACGGCAGGCTTGCCGCGTGGGGCCTGATCCGTCCGTGCCGCACCGGCTTCAAGATCGGCCCGCTGGTCGCCGACGATCGCGCGGCCGCGCAAGCCGTGCTGTCAGCCTTGATAGCCGAGACGGGCGGCGGCGGGATATTTCTCGACGTGCCCGCCATCAACCGCGAGGCGGTGGCGCTGGCGCGGGATTTTGGGCTGGCGCCGGTGTTCGAGACGGCGCGCATGTACACCGGTGCGATATCGCCGCTGCGCCTGGAACGGCTGTTCGGCGTAACGACATTCGAACTCGGGTGAATGACGACGGGGTCACGAACCGATGTCGCGAACGGCATCGGGGTCGTTGCCGTCCCGCGTCGTCGAAAAAATGTCCCAGCTCACCATGAACATCGCGGCGATCACCGGACCGATGACGAAGCCGTTGAGGCCGAACACTTCGATGCCGCCAAGGGTCGAGATCAGCACCACATAGTCCGGCAGCCGGGAGCCCTTGCCGACCAGGAAGGGCCGCAGCAGATTGTCCACCAGTCCGATCACGAGCACGCCATAGAGGATTAGGCCGATGCCCTGCCAGATCGCCCCGGTGGCGAGGAAGTAGATCGCGACCGGCAGCCAGACCAGCGTGGCGCCGATCGCGGGGATCAGCGACAGGAACGCCATCAGCACTGCCCACAGCAGCGCGGCATGGATGCCGAGGAACCAGAACGCGATGCCGCCGAGCGAGCCTTGCGCGATGGCGACCAGGATGCCGCCCTTCACGGTGGCGCGAACCACGTCGGCGAACCGCTTGAACAGCACGGCCTTCTGTTCGCCGCGCAGCGGTATCGCTTCCCTGATCGCATCCGCCAGCGAGCGGCCGTCGCGCAACAGGAAGAACAGCAGGTACAGCATGATGCCGAGGCGGATCACGAAGTCGAACGTGTTCGCCCCGAGGCTGAGCGCCTGCGGCGCCAGGATCTGCCCGCCCGTCATCAGGCCCGATGTGAGCTTTTCGCGAAGGCCCGACAGGTCGGTGAGATTGAAGCGCTCGATCAGCCCGGTGGCCCAGGCCGGCAGCGCGTCGAGGATCCGCTGCAGGTAGCCGCCGACATTGTATTCTCCGGACTGGATCTTCGCGAACAGGCCCGTCGCTTCCTTGGCCAGCGAGGTCGCGACGATGGCCAGCGGCAGGATGACGATGGCGATGGTGAGCAGGACGGTGAGCGCCGCCGCCAGGCTCGGCCGGTCCGGCATCGACGACAGCAGCCGGCGATGCACCGGCGCAAACAGCACGGCCACGACGACCGCCCACAGCACGGCGCCGTAGAACGGGTAGAGCACCCAGGCAAACGCCAGGGTGACTGCGGTCAGCAGCAGCAGAAAACCTCGATGCTCGATCACTTGCTCGTTTTCTCGTTCGTTGGCACGATCGCGGGCGTGCGACCCGTGCGTGGCCCACGCGGCTGCATTAGCAGCCGCCCGGCTACTTCACCACGATCTGGCCGATCATGCCGCCGTCGCGGTGGCCGGGGATCAGGCACGAATATTCGAACGTCCCGGGCCTGGTGAATTTCCAAACGATCTCGGCCGATTTTTCCGGCGCCAGCCGCACGCCGTTCGGCTCGTCATGGGCCATGTGCGGGTTGTCCTTCATCGCCTCGGCGTGCTTCAGGTTTTCCGCCGTGGTCGCCAGCAGGAACTCGTGTTCTTCCTTGCCCACATTGCGGATCGCGAAGCGGATCTGTTCGCCGCGCTTCACCTCGATGCGCAACGGCGCATAGGCCATCTCGCTCATTTCCACCTGGACCGTGCGCGCGGGCTTCGCGGGATCGCCGGGTTCCCCGGCGGCGTAGCTCGTATGGTGGGCGTGCTGGTCGTGGCTGCGCGCGGCGAGCGGCCATGCGGACAGGACGGCCATCGCGAGGCCGAGTTTCATCAGGGGCTTCTTCATCGGCGTTCTCTCCGGGTCGTCAGCGATCGGCCGCGGCGACGCGCGGCGGTTTGGCTCCAGGGACGCGGGTCGGGGCGGACTCACCCACGCCTGTCGAACAGACTGCCGCGTTCTGCGGAACCGTTCCAGCACATCTGCATGCCCAATGTCGCGGCAATATGGCTTGACCTTGGGCGAAATGACCTCGAAATTGCCCGCGCCGTGGACATTTCTTCCTCCTTTCCCCGAGATTCCGGTCTGTTCATTCCCGACTCGCGCCGGGCGTGGTTGCGGCTTGCCGTGGCCGTGTTGATCGGTTCGCTCGGCAGCGTCGGCATGTGGTCGGTGGTTGTGGCGCTGCCGGTGGTGCAGAGCGAGTTCGGTGCCAGCCGCGGCACCGCTTCGCTGGCGTTTACCGTGGTCATGCTCGGCTTCGGTTCCGGCGGCGTCCTGACCGGCAGGATCACCGACCGCTACGGCATCGTCACCGCGATCGGGCTGGGCATCGGCATCCTGGGGCTCGGCTATGTCGCCGCCGGCATGTCGGCCTCGATCTGGCATTTCATCCTGATGCATTTCGCGATCGGGCTGTCCTCGTCGGCGACCTTCGGGCCGCTGATGGCGGAGGCGTCGCACTGGTTCGTTCGCTACCGCGGACTGGCCGTCGCCATTGCCGCCAGCGGCAACTACATCGGCGGCACGATCTGGCCGCCACTGGTGAATTTCGGCATCGAGCAGATGGGCTGGCGCAGCAGCCACCTCGCGATCGGGATTTTCACCGCGGCGGCGATGATGCTGGCGCTGGTGGTGCTGCGCATGCTGATGGGGGCGGGCGGCCGGCGCGACCATCAGAACGCGGCGCCGCCGCGCGTCGATCTGCGGCTTTCCACCAATGCGCTGACCGCGATCCTGGCGCTCGCCAGCATCGCCTGCTGCGTCGCGATGGCGATGCCGCAGGTGCATATCGTCGCCTATTGCGGCGATCTCGGCTACGGCGTCGCGCGCGGCGCCGAGATGCTGTCGCTGATGCTGGGGTTCGGCATCGTCAGCCGCATCGGTTCGGGCTTCCTCGCCGACCGGATCGGCGGCATCCGCACGCTCTTGATCGGCTCGGTGGCGCAGGGCACGGCGTTGTTGTTCTATCTGTTCTTCGACAGCCTGACCTCGCTCTACGTCATCTCGGCGATGTTCGGCCTGTTCCAGGGCGGCATCGTGCCGAGCTACGCGATCATCGTGCGCGAGGCGATGCCGGCCTCGGAGGCCGCGACCCGCGTCGGCATCGTGATCTTCGCTTCGGTGTTCGGGATGTCGTTCGGCGGCTGGATCTCGGGCTATATTTTCGACGCCACCGGCTCCTACGCCGCCGCCTTCGCCAACGGCATGGCCTGGAACGCGCTCAACGTCGCGATCATGCTGCTGCTGTTGATGCGGGCGCGGCAGCGGCTGGCGACGGCGTGAGACCCCGTGTTTGCCGCGTTTCCTTGACGCGAACCGGAGTCCACCCTCGGATCAAGTCCGAGGGCATGCCTCGCCTGAAAACGCTACGAGACTCTGGAGCCCGGTTCTGATTGAATCAGAAACCGAAAGGTTCTACGCCGCCGTTCCCGCCTTCAGCAGCGAACATCCCGTGATCTTCAGGCTGCCGTCGCTCTGTTGCTCCAGCATATACATCGCCTCCCAGACCTCGCCATCATCGTCGATGATATGGACGCGCTGCGCGATCCGGCCGCCTGCCGCGCGCGCCTCGCCGAATTCAAAACTGCGGTGGTGGAACACCGGCGGGTAGGCTTGCCGGACCATCTGCAGGAATATGTCGGCCTCGGGAAACAGCGCCTTGATCTCGGGCGCGGCATGCGAATAGGCCGCCGCGGCGTCGCCGCGGCCGAACGCCTGCTCCTGCGCGCGGATCACGCCTTGCGCGTCGGCGACCTCGTCGGCGAACGAAGGCGCGGTGAAGCCGAGCAGTATCGCGAGAATGAGGACGGCGCGCATGGAATGCTCCCGTGAGGTCGAGTGTGTCCGGCAACTGCAAAATTTACAGATGCCGGACGGCGCGCACAAATCACGAGTTGCGGCACCTCAATGCGCCATCAGGTCGAGGAACGGCGTGTCGTTGGCGCTGACATAGAAGATGACGACCTTTGTCGTCTCCGCGCTGCGATTATACCCGGTCATCGCCACATTCGGCGGTTCGACCATGGCTTCGCCCGCTTTCACCGTCAGCGGCGGTCGGCCTTCGAGTTCGAGCGTGAACGCGCCTTCGAGGACGTAGACCGTGACGGGGAAACGGTGCGTGTGATGGACGGTCTTGTCGCCGGGCTTGAACGAGGCGGTCATCACCCGGACCGTCTGCCTGTCGTCCTTCGGCAGGCCTTCGACAACCTGCTGAAGCACGGTGTCAGGCCCGGCGATGCCGCTCGATTGCGCCGCGGCCTGGCTGGAAAAGACGGCGAGGGCCGCGGCGCCGGCGAGTAATTTGCGATGCATGGGATGGCTCCTGCTGTGCTGCGACGCGCGTTGCGTCACAAGAGCCTAGGCGGCCCGCGACGGGGACGGGAGCCGCAAGATTGCGGGAAGCAGCCGCAGAAGTGCATAATGGCGGCATGTTCGACTGGAACGACCTGAAATACTTTTTGGGCGTGGCGCGGCACGGCAGCACGATCGCCGCCGGCAAGGCGCTCGGTACCAGCCAGTCGACGGTGCATCGCCGGCTCGACGAACTCGAGCGCCGGCTCGGGCGGCCGCTGGTGACGCGGCACACCACGGGCTATCGCCTGACGGAATATGGCGACACGTTGCTGAAATACGCCGAGCGGATCGAGGCCGCGGTCGAGGATTTCCAGCGCCGCGCCACCGACATCGAGCAGGACCTGAAGGGCGTCATCCGCGTCACCTGTCCCGAGCCGATCGTGTTCCGGATCACGCAATCGAAGCTGATCGACGGTTTTCACCAGCGTCATCCCGGCCTGCGCGTCGAGTTCGTCACCAGCGACCGCTATCTGGATCTCGCAAAGGGCGAGGTGGACGTCGCCTTCCGCTCCGGCGACACCGATGACGAACTGGTCGGGCGCAAGATCGCGGACTCGATCTGGGCGGTCTATGCCAGCCGCGGCTATATCGAACGCCACGGCAAGCCGGAGCGCATCGAGGATCTGGCCCGGCATGAAATCATCGGCTTCGACGAGAGCCTCGCCAATCACCGCGCGGCAAAATGGCTGAAGGAAATTGCGCCCGATGCGAAAATGCCGGTGCGCAGCAACAGCGTCCTCGGCCTCGTTTCCGCGATAAAATCCGGCGCCGGCCTCGGGCCGTTGCCGACCGCGCTAGGCGACGCCGAGCCCGACCTAGTTCGCGTCCTCGGTCCTGTCCCGGAGCTCGCGCGAAGCTGGCGGCTGCTGGCCCATCCCGACGTCCGCCGCGTGCCGCGCGTCGCCGCGTTCTTCGACTATGTCGTCGAGCAGCGCGACGCGCTGAAATCGATCCTGACCGGATGATAGCGCGGTCACGTCGCCGTCCATCGAAAAGGATGTCAGGCAGCCCGATGCGCCGCTTGCGGACTCACGGTCATGACAAGCCGGAGGCGAACGCCGGCTTGCTGCGCATCAGGCGCGGCCCCGAGCCGGGCTCTCTTCCAACGCAAAATCGGCAGCCGAACGCGGCGCCGGAATCCCGTTGTCGCAGCGGCTGTCCTGCAAGGCCTTTTCCGCTTCGAGCGCAACCATGCCGAGCAGATACGTCAGGAACGGCAACTCGACTTCTTCGGCCAGATCGCGCAGCTGTCTGGAGGTCAGACTGACATGTGAAATGATGTTGAATTTTTTGTCGTCCATGACCGCCCCACGTCACCAGAAATCGCGGCGACCATAGGCGCTAAATGGTGTTCGCGGCATCCGGGATACTACTGGAACAAGCGGGCGATTGCGTGGCAAATGACACGCAACGCGAGTGCGACGTCAATGCCTCTCGCATTTCAACCGGCGTGGCGCTGCTCGCAGCATCCGCACCGGCTGTTCAGCCCGTGCGAGGTTGCTCACCTTGATGCCGAACGGCGCGTCCTCCAGGCCAACGCCAACGGGGCCGGATCAACGGCCGGATACCGGCGCTGACGCGCAACCATCCAGGATGTGCGCCCTTGGCAGGCGGCTACCGGCCTGCCTGGCCGGTTGTTGTAACGCTTGCCTCCTGTGGCAGCCGCGCTTCCTCCACCATCTTTCTGAGCAGATCGTCTTTCGGATCGCAGGCCATGGCCTTTTCAAATGCGGCGTTGGCGTCTTCGGTATTGCCCTGGCGCTTCCAGACATCGCCGAGATGATAGTGCGCCCAACCATGGCAACTGAGTTCGATCGCGCGTCGATATTCGCGGACGGCTTCATCATCATTGCCGGTCGTCTTTTGAACCACGGCGCCAAGATAGGTATGGAGGGACGCAAGTTGCCTGGTGTCCGTTGCGAGCTCGATAGCCGCTCGATATTCGGTTTCGGCAGCCTCGAACTGGTTTTGGCTGTTCAAGGCGAAAGCCAGATTCCAGCGCGCATCGAGATAGTTCGGGGCGATCTCCACGGCGGACCGGTAGCTGGCGATGGCTTTGCGGACATCCTTGCTGTGGAAGTACGCAAGACCAAGATTGTTGTAGGAGAGCACGTAACCGGGATCGGCCTTGATGGCTTGTTCATACATCGGGATCGCCAGCCTCAGCTGTGCCTCGTCGAGCTCTCCCTTTATCCGGTTAGCCTTGGTGGCCCGCGCAACGCCGATGTTGTTATGGGCGATCGCCGAATCCGGGTTGATGGTGATTACGTTTTGAAATTGCTGGATGGCGTCGTCCAGCCTGCCTTGTCGAAGCCGCAACAGGCCCATCTGCATATGCGACTGCTCGCTGTTCCAGTTCGAGCTGATCGCGTTCGCGAACATCTGCTCCGCTTGTTCATAGTCGTTGCTGCCTAGCGCATGCTTGCCTATCAGCAAATAGGCCCACTGCGCATTGATGTCCGAGATATGGTGGCGGGCGATGATCTGCCTGGCGTTGAGGAGGCCGTCCTCGTTCCGCTCCTGATATCGCGTCATGGCCTGGGCCGCCGGCCGTATGATCGCCATGACGTTGGGCGCCGCGGAGGTCATGAGGTCGTCGGGATTGTCGGCTTCGTAACCGCTGTTGAAGATTTGCCGGCCGTTGACGCGCAGGCGTAGCGCGTATTTCTTGTCCTGGGCCGTTAGCTCGCCCGAGACGACATGCGCCCTTCTGTGCAGAACGCCGCGGATGGACGATGCGATCGCACGAAGGGACAGGCCAATTTGCGGGACCACGACATCCGGCAGTTCTTGCTTCGCGGATATGCTGAGATCCAGGTACGAATTGAGGCTGTCATCGTCGTGAGCGACGGCAGCCGGATCAAAATTGGCATGGATGCCATTGTTCGTCGGGGAAGGCCCTTCGGCATAGACATTCAGTGCGTCCCGCAGGCGGTAGCCCGCCACTTCAGGGGAATAGCCGCTGTCGGCCAGCGTTTTCGGAACTTCGATCGGTTCGATCGTGATCACGTCGCTCCTCAGTTCCTGCACGATGAGCCAGCCGCCCGTAAGGAGCGGTGTCACGATAACCAGATTGCCGAAACTCGCCTTGCTTGCGATCCAACCGCCCAAGCCTTGAAAATTTGCCTTGAAATTTTGCCACAGCAAATGCACTTGCGTCATGGCTGAACCCCGCCGGTTGCTCACGCGCGATACTCAACCGTAGCACGAGACGGCAAACCGCCATGCGTGAACCAGGTCACACGGTTTCGATCACGATCGTTTGAGGTCCGATGCGGCAGCGGATCGGCGCGGTGCCCGTCCTTGCCTCAGAACGTCGGCGGCGTGCAGGCCGAGATCACTTCGCACGGCTTGCCGCCGACGCAGCGGAAACGATGCGGCCGCCGGCTTTCGAAGTAATAGGCGTCGCCGGGATCGAGAATCCGCCGTTCGTCGTCGACCGTCACTTCGAGCCGGCCGGAGACCACGATGCCGCCTTCCTCGCCGTCATGGGTGAGCGGCACCCGCCCGGTGTCGCTGCCGGGCTCGTAGCGTTCCTTCAGGATCTGCAGGCTGCGGCCGAACAGATTGTCGCCGACCTGGCGGAACGAGATCGGCTTCTTGCCGATCTCGGTCAGTTCGTCGGCGCGGTAGAACGCCTTGCGCGGCCGCTCCGGCTCGATCGCGAAGAATTCGGCGAGCCCCATCGGCAGCCCGTCGAGGATGCGCTTGAGCGCGCCGACGCTGGGATTCATCTGGTTGGATTCGATCAGCGAGATCGTCGAATTGGTGACGCCCGAGCGCTTCGCCAGTTCGCGCTGGGACAGCTTGTGCCGGGCGCGAACGAAGCGGAGTCGCCCACCGATATCCACGCTCATCGCCAAATCCCTGTTGCAAGTGTTTCGGATCGACCAAATATGCCTCAACGGTCCCAATGAAATCAACGGGTTGCAAGACCCAAGAAAAGGACTTGTTGCGGCTTCCCGAGCGTGGCCCGGTACCACCTTCAGCCGCCAGCCCCAGGAGCCGCACGTGACCCTCCATCAGAAGCCGAACACCCTGCAAACCGACTCGTTCTGGATGCCATTCACGCCCAACCGGCAGTTCAAGAAGGCACCGCGGCTGTTCGCTTCCGCCGAGGGCATGCACTACACCACGGTCGACGGCCGCAAGGTGATCGACGCCTCGGCCGGCCTGTGGTGTGTCAATGCCGGCCACGGCCGGCGCCAGATCGCCTCGGCGGTCGAGCGCAGCCTGACCAACCTCGATTTCGCGCCGTCCTTCAACATGGGCCACCCGGCGGCGTTCGATTTCGCCGAGCGGCTGATCGAGATTTCGCCGAAGGGGCTGGATCGCGTCTTCTTCACCAATTCGGGCTCGGAGTCGGTCGACACCGCGCTGAAGATCGCGCTGGCCTATCAGCGCGCCATCGGGCAGGCCACGCGCACGCGCCTGATCGGCCGCGAGCGCGGCTATCACGGCGTCGGCTTCGGCGGCATGTCGGTCGGCGGCATGGTGGCGAACCGCCGCGCGTTCGCGACCCATCTGCCCGGCGTCGATCACCTCCGCCACACCCATGACATGGCGCGCAACGCCTTTGCCAAGGACCAGCCCGACCACGGCGCCGAACTCGCCGACGATGTCGAGCGGATGGTGGCGCTGCATGGCGCCGAGACCATCGCCGCCGTCATCGTCGAGCCGGTGCCGGGTTCGACCGCGGTGCTGCCGCCGCCGAAGAACTACCTGCAGCGGCTGCGCGAGCTCTGCACCAAGCACGGCATCCTCCTGATCTTCGACGAGGTGATCACGGGCTTCGGCCGCCTCGGCGCGCCGTTCGCGGCGAATCATTTCGGCGTCACCCCGGACATGATGACCACCGCCAAGGGCATCACCAACGGCACCGTGCCGTGCGGCGCGGTGTTCGCCAGCCGCGCGATCCATGACGGGCTGATGAACGGTCCCGAAGGCACCATCGAACTGTTCCACGGCTACACCTACTCGGCGCATCCGACCGCCTGCGCGGCGGGGCTTGCCACGCTCGACATCTACAAGGACGAAGGGCTGCTGACGCGCGGCGCGTCGATGGCCGAATACTGGCGCGATGCGCTGCATTCGCTGAAAGGCCTGCCGAACGTGGTCGACATCCGCAACATCGGCCTGATGGGCGCGGTGGAAGTGGCGCCGCGCAAGGAAGGCGTCGGCGCACGCGGCTATGACGTGATGGTCGATTGCTTCAACAGCGGGCTCTATTTGCGCATGAGCGGCGATTCGTTCGCGCTGTCGCCGCCCTTGATCGTGGAGAAGAGCCACATCGACGACATCGTGTCGATCCTCGGCGACGCCATCAAGCGCGTGGCCTGATCCTTGCTCTCAAGCGCACCGAAAGCCGCGGGAAAAATCCCCGCGGCGGATGTGTGAGGGATCGTGAAGACAATCGTTCTCGGCAGTGGCGTCATCGGCGTCACGACCGCCTATTACCTGGCACGCGCGGGTCATGAAGTGACGGTGATCGACCGTCAGGCCAAACCCGCGCAGGAAACCTCTTTCGCCAATGCCGGCGAGGTGTCGCCCGGCTACTCCTCGCCCTGGGCCGGCCCCGGCGTGCCGGTGAAGGCGATCAAGTGGCTGTTGCTGCGGCACGGGCCGCTGGTGATCTGGCCCAAGCTCGATCCCGTGATGTGGTGGTGGATGCTGAAGCTGCTGCGCAACTGCACGGCGGAACGCTATGCCATCAACAAGAGCCGGATGATCCCGATCGCCGAATACAGCCGCGACTGCCTGCGCGCGCTGCGCGCAGAGACCGGCATCAAATATGACGAGCGCAGCCAGGGTACGCTGCAGCTGTTCCGCAAGCAGAAGCAGCTCGACGGCACCGCCGAGGACATCGCGGTGCTCGAGCAATATGGCGTGCCCTACGAGGTGCTCGATCCCGCCGGCTGCATCGCTGCCGAGCCGGGACTGGCCACCTCGACCGTCAAGTTCGTCGGCGGGCTCCGCCTGCCGCAGGACGAGACCGGCGATTGCCACATGTTTACGCAGGCGCTGGCCAAGGAGGCCGCAAAACTCGGCGTGCAGTTCAAGTTCAACACGTCGATCGAACGGCTGGAAACGGACGGTTCGAAGATCACAAGCGTCGTCACCAGCGCGGGGAAATTGCAGGCCGATGCCTACGTCGCGGCGCTCGGAAGCTTCTCGCCGCGGGTACTGAAACCGCTCGGCATTGCCGTGCCGGTCTATCCCGTGAAGGGCTACTCGATCACGGTGCCGATCGCCGGCGCCAATGGCGCGCCGGTCTCCACCGTCATGGACGAGAGCTACAAGGTTGCGATCACGCGGCTCGGCGATCGCATCCGTGTCGGCGGCACCGCGGAAATCTCGGGCTATTCCTCGAGCCTCGACATTGCTCGGCGCGCGACGCTCGAGCACTCCCTGACCGACATGTTTCCGCACGGCGGCGATCTCGGCAAGGCGACGTTCTGGTGCGGCCTGCGCCCGATGACCCCCGACGGACCGCCGATCATCGGCGCGACGCGCTACAGCAATCTTCACCTCAACACCGGCCACGGCACGCTGGGCTGGACCATGGCGTGCGGATCAGGAAAGGTGCTGGCGGACCTGATGACTGGAAAGAAGCCGGATATCGATGTGGGCGAGCTTGCGGTGGGCCGGTACGAGCACAGATTCGGGTAGCGTTCGACACTCGCCGTCGTCATTGCGAGAGCCGGTTCAAGACCTGTCCGCAATGTGCCACAACTATCTCGCCTCGACTTGCTTCTGCTTCAACGCATCGCCCGTCGAGCCGGGACAATCCGCCTCACACCTGCTCGGGAGGATCGAAGGCGCGGATTGCAGGCAACGGGCCGTCATACCTTTCGCACTCGACCACCGTGACCTGACCGCAGCAGCCTTGCGCCAGCCGCGAGGTGCCGACGTCGCGCGTCAGCACGTTGGGATTGCCATGAACACACAGCGGCAGTTGCGCCGCGCCCGGCTCGGGGTCGTACCAGGCGCCGGTCGACAGTTGCACCACGCCGGCCATCACGGCGTCGGACACGATGGCGCCGGCCAGGCAGGCGCCGCGATCGTTGAACAGGCGGACGATGTCGCCATCGGCGATGCCGCGGCGCGCCGCGTCGTCGGGGTTCAGACGTACGGGCTCCCGGCCCGATATCTTCTTCGCCTGGCTGTAGGCGCCGAAATCGAGCTGGCTGTGCAGCCGCGTCGCCGGCTGGTTGGCGATCAGCGTCAGTGGGTGGCGCGCGGTGACGGGCTCCGTCGCGGGCAGCCAGGTTGGATGCGGTGGGCAATCGTCATAGCCGAAGCCGGCGATGGCTTCCGAATAAATCTCGATCTTGCCGCTCGGCGTCGGCAGCCTGTTCTTGTCGGGATCGTTGCGGAAGGCGCGCAGCAGGCCGCCATCATCAGGGGCGGCCGGCAGCAATAACTCGCCGCGCCGCCAGAATTCCTCGAAACCCGGCGCATCGCGGCCGGCATCGGCGAGCGCGCCTCGCGTCGGCTCGTAGAGATGGGCCAGCCACTGCCGGCTATCGCGTCCTTCGGTGAACGCCTGCCAGACGCCCATCCGCTGCGCCAGCGCGGCAAAAATATCGAAATCGTCGCGCGCTTCGCCCACTGGTTCGATCGCCTTCTTCATCGCGACCAGCCTGTGATCGGTGGCGGCGGCGCCGATGTCGTCGCGCTCCAGTGTCATGGTGGCCGGCAGCACGAAGTCGGCGAATTTCGCCATCGGCGTCCAGGCGCTCTCGTGCACCACGATGGTCTGCGGCGCGTTGAAGGCGCGGCGCAGCCGGTTGATGTCCTGGTGGTGATGGAACGGGTTGCCGCCGGCCCAATAGACCAGCTTGATGTCGGGATAGCGCATCGTGCGACCGTTGTAGTCGAACGTCTCGCCGGGATGCAGCAGCATGTCGCTGATGCGCGCCACCGGGATGAAGTCGCTAACGCCGTTCTGGCCTTGCGGCAGAGTCGGAATCGGCAGGCCGTGGGGCCGGCGGCCGGTATGGGCGAGCGCGCCCAGCGCGTAATTATAGCCGCCGCCGGGCAGGCCGATCTGGCCGAGCATGCAAGCGAGCACTGCGCCCATCCACACCGGCTGCTCGCCATAGGGCGCGCGCTGCAGCGAATGCGAGACCGTGATCAGCGTGCGCCCGCGCGGCAGGCGGCGGGCGAGGGCAATGATCGTGCTCGCGGAAATGCCGGCAATGTCGGCGGCCCATGCCGCGTCCTTGGGCGTGCCGTCGTCGCGGCCGGTCAAATAGCGTTCGAAGATCTCGAATCCGGTGCAATAGCGCGCGACGAAATCGCGGTCCCAGAGATTCTCGACCAGCAGGGTGTGCGCGAGCCCCAGCATCAGCGCCACGTCGGTCCCGACCTTGATCGGCAGCCAGTGCGCGCCGGCCACCTCCGGCATGTCGTCGCGCAGCGGCGAGACGCCGTAGAACACCGCGCCGCGCGCCACGGCCTTTTGCATCGCGTCGCGCTCGATGTGCCGGCTGACGCCGCCGCTGGCAACTTCGGAATTCTTCAGCGCCATGCCGCCGAAGGCCAGAACCGTATCGCTGTGTTCGGCGACCTGCTCCCAGGTAACGTTGTGGCGCGACAGCTTTTCGTAATTGCCCATGATATGCGGCAGGATCACCGCGGATGCGCCCGCGCTGTAACTGTTGACCGAGCGGACATAGCCGCCGAGCGCGGTGTTGAGGAAGCGATGCACCTGGCTCTGTGCGTGGTGAAACCGACCGGCGCTGGACCAGCCATAGGAGCCGCCGAACACAGCGTTCGCACCGTGCTCGGTCCGAACCCGCGACAGTTCATTCGCCAGCAGATCGAGCGCCTCGTCCCACGGCAGGGCGACGAAGCTCTGGTCGAAATCGCGGGCGGCCTTGCCGCGGTCCTTGTGCAGCCACGCCTGGCGCACCATCGGCCGCAGGATGCGGGCTTTATGCCGCATCGCGGTGGTGAAATTCTGCAGGATCGGGGAGGGCGCCGGATCCCCGGCATAAGGCCGGACCTCCAGCGTCGCGCCGTTCCATCGCGCCGAGAACGCGCCCCAATGCGCGCTGTGCGGGCTCCAGTCCTTCGGCGCTTGATCCATGATGGCTCCCAACCCTCGCCGCGAGCGGCTGTCATGCAATGCCCCCGGCAGTCCCGCTGCTGTCGCATGATCCGACGCGCTTGAGAAGCGGCGCAAGCCGCGGCAGGTCATTCTCCTGCCGCAGATCACGTCAGTCCTGCTTTGTCCATGAGCAGGAACATCGCTTGCAAAGTTCCGGCAGGTGTGACCAACATTTCATGCTGACAAAACAGTGCGCGAACCGCATGGCCTGCGACTCTCCGACCCGATGAGGGAGGCGGCCCGGGCAGCGTTCAATTCCGGAGGTGGTGCGATGGTGTCGAGGCGTCTCTTTCAGGCTGCGTTGGCGGTGGCCATGCTTGTTGCCGCGGCGCCGGCATCCGCCCAGCAGGTCCTGAAAGTGGGCTCGACGCCGACCGGCATCCCCTTCACGTTCCTCGACACCAGGACCAACAGCATTCAAGGCATCATGGTCGATCTCATCACCGAGATCGGCAAGGATGCCGGCTTCCAGGTCCAGATCGAGCCGATGCAGTTCTCCGCGCTGGTACCGTCGCTGACGTCCAGCAAGATCGACATCATCTCGGCCGCGATGTTCGCCACCGCCGCGCGCAAGGAAGTGATCGATTTCTCGGATGCCGTCTATACTTATGGCGAAGGTCTCGTGGTGCCGAAGACCGACGCCAAGAACTACGCGTCGCAGGAGGACCTCAAAGGCGAGACCGTGGGCGCCCAGGTCGGCACGGCGTTCGTCGACGCGCTGAAGAAGACGGGGCTGTTCGGCGAGGTGAAGGTCTACGACACCATTCCCGACATACTGCGCGACGTGAACGCGGGCCGTCTCAAGGCCGGCTTCGCCGACTATCCGATCCTCGCCTACAATCTGAAGCAGGGCAATTTCGCCGAGGTGCGGCTGGTCGATTCCTACAAGCCCGTGACCGTCGGCACCGTCGCGATCGGCGTTCGCAAGAGCGACGGCGAATTGCTCGCGAAGATCAACGCCTCGCTCGCCAAGCTCAAGGCATCCGGCGCCATCGCGAAAATCCTCGAGAAGTGGGGACAGAAGGCCGACGCCTCCTGAATGGCGCACGCCCCGCATCCGCTGCCGCCGCAAGCAAACCTCTGATCCGGGCCGATGCAGAAATTCCTTGGCGATGCCGTCGAGTTCCTGCCGATCCTGCTGCAGGGTGTCTGGCTGACCGTTGTCGTCACTCTCGGCTCGCTGGCGCTGTCCACCGTGCTCGGGCTGTTCTGGGCGCTGTTGCGTGTCTCCGGCATCGGCGTGCTGGTCGGCCTCACCGCGGGCCTGATCAACGTGATCCGCGGCATCCCGATCATCGTGCTGCTGTTCTACCTGTATTTTGTGATGCCCGATTTCGGCGTCGCGCTGACGGCGCTGCAGGCCTCGATCCTCGGGCTCGGCATCGCCTATTCCGCCTACCAGTCGGAGAATTTCCGCGCCGGCATCGAGGCGATCGACAAGGGGCAGATCGAGGCGGCGCAGTCGATCGGCATGGGCTGGTGGTTGACCATGCGCCGGGTGGTGCTGCCGCAGGCGGTAAAAATCGTGCTGCCGCCCTACGGCAACATCATGATCATGATGCTGAAGGATTCCTCGCAGGCCTCAACCATCACCGTCGCCGAGCTCGCGCTGCAGGGAAAATTGATCGCGTCCTCCACCTTCAAGAACACCAGCGTGTTCACGCTGGTGGCGCTGATGTACCTCACCATGAGCATCCCGCTCATCCTGCTGGTTCGCCATTTCGAGAACAAGGCGAACCGCAAATGATCGAACTGACGGACGTCCACAAGAGCTTTGGCAAGGTCGAGGTGCTCAAGGGCATCTCGGCGTCGATCGCCAGGCGCGAGGTGGTCTGCATCATCGGCCCGTCCGGCTCCGGCAAGTCCACCATCCTTCGCTGCATCAACGGGCTGGAGAGCTACGATCGCGGCGACATCCGCATCGAAGGCACCCGCGTCGATCGCAACGCGCCGTCGATAGTCTCGGTGCGGACCCAGGTCTCGATGGTGTTCCAGCGCTTCAACCTGTTTCCGCACCGCACCGCGCTGGAGAACGTCATCGAGGGGCCGATCCACGTCAGGAACGAGCCGCGCGCCGAGGCAATCGAGCGCGGCCGCGCCTTGCTCGAACGCGTCGGGCTTGCCGAAAAGGCCGACGTGCATCCGCCGCAACTCTCCGGCGGCCAGCAGCAGCGCGTCGCGATTGCGCGTGCGCTGGCGATGCAGCCGAAGGCGATCCTGTTCGACGAGCCGACCTCGGCGCTCGATCCCGAACTGGTTGGCGACGTACTGGGTGTCATGCGAAAACTCGCCGATGACGGCATGACCATGGTCGTCGTCACCCACGAGATGGGTTTTGCGAGAGAGGTCGCGGACCGCGTGCTGTTCATCGACGGCGGCGTCACCGTCGAGCAGGGGCCGGCGAAATCCGTGCTCAACCAGCCGCAACATGCCCGCACGCAGGACTTTTTGCGCCGCGTGCTGCATCCGCTGTGAGTTGGTCAGCCGCGCTGCCGTGGATGCCGAGGTGGATTGCGGCGACGGGCGGCCACGGCTGAAGATGAACATCCGACAACCGATTGAGGCGGGGAACATCCATCTCCCCGGCACGTTCGCTTGCGTATTCCTTTGCTAGGAGGTTCACATGCGCAAGCAACTGCTGCTATCGACTGGTATCGTGTGCCTGATGCTGGCACCCGCCGTTTCCTTCGGCCAGGCTCCGGGTGGACGGGGCGAAGAGCCAAGACAAACCCGGCCAAGCGAAGCCGGCAAGGATGTGGTCAGGGGTGGCGCGTCGCAGGAGCGTGGCGCCGAGCGGGAACGCGCCCCGGCTGCGGAACAGCGATCGCCGGCGGCCGCCGGCCGCGAGGAAAAGGGAGCCGGTTCCCGCCAGACCGAGGAAAGAGGCAAGGCCGCGCCGTCGAGCGAGCGCCCGGCGACCGCGAGCGATGACAAGCGCGGACGCGGCGACAATGTAAAATCCGACCGCGCGCAGGATTCCCGCCAGGATGGTCGCGACGCGCCAACCGCGCGTGAAGCCAAGGATGAGAAGGACCGCAAGGGCAGCGCCGAACGCCGCGACGACGATGCCGCGCGCGGCAAGTCCACCGCGGAGCAGGAGAAGTCGAAGGACGGGACCGCTTCGGGCCAGAAGGACCGCCAGGGAACCACGACTTCCCAGCAGGAGCCGGGGCACGATCGGCGCGACGGCGCAAAGAATGCCGCCGAGCAGGGCAAGGACGCCAACCGGCCGTCCACCGCCACCGACACGACCCGCGACACCACACGGACGCCGCCGGCAGGCAGTGCGCAGACAACATCTCCCGGCCAGACCCCGACCCAGACCAGCCAGACGCAGGTCAACCAGCCGTCCAGCATCACGACGGAAAAGCAGGTGCGGATTTCCCAGACCCTGACCCGCGAGCGGCTGGCGCCCCCGGAGCGCAATCTCAACATCGCGATCCGGATCGGCGAGCCGGTGCCGCCGCGCGTGCGATTCCACCGGCTGCCGCCGGAAATCGTCTCGATCGAACCTGAATACCGCGACTACGAATACTTCACCACCGACGACGACATTGTCATCGTCGAGCCCCGCACCAAGCGGATTGTCAGCCAGGTGCCGCGCGATGCGTCCCGCATTCGTGCCGCGCAGGGGCAGTCCTCCGGCGGTGTCAGCGGCTCCGGCAGCTACTCGGGCACGGTGGCCGCCGCCAGTGGCGCATCGCCGTGCCGCATCATGCGGCGCGACACGGCCGGCAACGTCACCGAACTCACGCCGCAAACCGTGGGATCGACGGCGCAGCAGGACTACATCAGCGTCATTGTCCGCGTCCCCGGCGGCGCCACCACCGCGCCGATCTCGATGGGCGCGCCGGACGGCCAGATCGTGGTGTTCGGCCAAAGCGGCGCAGACTGCACCGTGACCATCGAGCCGCCGCCGGCGCGATAGTCTAAGTCCTGCGCGAAGCGCGAGCGCCTTATCATTGATGGGCGGCGTGATCGTCGAGCAGTGGCGGCAACGGAGCGCGCGCACGCGGGACTTCTGCGGCGCGCGCTCTATACCATCGAGATCGGCGAGTGTCTCGGCGGTATCCACCACCTTCATGTCGGCCGGTTGTTCTTAAAAACCTGTTTGACCTGATCATCGGTGGCAAAACGCCCTTCGCGGGCGGCCGTTACGCCTTGATCGATACCTTCAAGTTCTTTCGGCGTCGCATGATACGCGCCTGCGCCAAAGCCCGCTTCGATCTCAAGTGCAATTTGCGCAAGTTCGAACTGAGCAGCCTCAGGCCAATCGCCAACACGCCTCAATGCATCTTGAAGAATTTTAGCTGTCATACAGGCAAATATACCACGACGCCCTTTGATTAAAATGGCCTCGCTACCCCTCCGCCACCGCTTCGCTCCACGGCTGAAACACCTCGGTCGCACCGTGGTTGGTGTCGCCGTCGCGCAGGACGATGCTGGGGCAGGCGAATTTCATCGGCAGGGTCTGCACGCGCGCCTCTTCATAGTCGAATTTGGCGCCAAGCGCCTCGCGCGTTGCCTGTGGCAGCCTCACATCGCCGATCACCACCGCGCCTTCGCTGGCGTCGATGCGCGGCTGGTGGATCACCGCGTCGAGGTCCATGCCGTAATCCATCACAAAGGACGTCAGCTGGCTCACGGCCGGCAGGATGCGCCGGCCGCCGGAGGCGCCGATCGCGGCACGGCGGCCATTGCTCGCCTGCGCGATCACAGGCGTGTAGTTGGTCAGGCAGCGCTTGCCGCCGGCCAGCGAGTTCGGCGTGCCCGGCGTCGGATCGAACCACATGATGCCATTGTTCATGGTGATGCCGGTCGTGCCGGAGACGAAGCGGGAGCCGAACGACGACAGCAGCGTCTGCGTCACCGCCGCCATGTTGCCGTCGCGGTCGACGACCGAGAAATGCGTGGTGCAGGCCGGCGCCAGCGCATCGGCGCCGAGCGAGCGTCGGCCGTCCTGGTCGCCCATGTCTTTCAGCCGCTCGCGATAGGCCGCCTGCAGCGCCGAGGCGTAGGCGAGATAGGCGGCGGCGTCCGGCCCGCCGCGGGCGGGCGCGAACTCCTTCTGCAGCAGGCCGAGCGTGCGCGACAGCGTCGGGCCGGCGGTGAGTTCGGGCGTCGCGAACACCTTGCCGCCGCGATAAGGAATCACGAGCGGCTCGCGCGGATGCGCGCGGAACGGCTTGAGGTCGTCGACCGACAGCGCCCCGCCGGCGGCCCCGATATCGGCGGCGAGACTTTGCGCCAGATCGCCTTCATAGAAATCTCGCGGTCCCGCGCTGGCAAGCTGCGCCATCGTCGCCCTCAGCCGGTCCTGCGGCAGGCGGACCTTTGCCTTGATGCCCCACGGCGCATTCGGCGGCAGACCATCGACGAGATAGGCCGCCGCACTGGCCGGATAGCGCCGCAAGTCAACCGCCGCGCTCGAAATCATCAGCGTCGTCCACCAGTCGACTAAAAGCCCTTCGCCGGCGAGCGCGATGCTCGGCGAGACCAGGTCCTTCCACGGCATCCGGGCGTGGCGGCGATGCGCTTCCTCCATGCCGGCCACCACGCCGGGCACGGCGATCGCGCCGGGACCGTGGATGTTGCGGTCGCCCTTGACCCGCGGCCACGGAAAGATGTCGGATGCCGAGCCGTCGCCGGCCAGCGGATAATCCTCGATCCGCAGGCTCTGCGGCGCGCGCATGCCGTAGTCGATCACCTCGGTGCGATTCTCGCGCGCCCGGTAGAGCACCATCGCACCGCCGCCGCCGACCCCGCTCATCCAGGGCTCCAGCACGCCGAGCGCAAACGTTGTCGCGATGACGGCATCGATGCAGTCGCCGCCGGCCGCCAGCACCTCGGCGCCGACCCGCGCCGCCTTGCCGGATTGCGCGGCGACGATGCCGCCTTTGGAGGTCACGGCGGGTTTGCGGATGACTTGGGTGTTGGAGAACTGGTCGTGCATCGGAAGACCTTCGATATCGGGTGGGAGGTTGCGGGTAGGGCGTGGTGATCCGTTTGAACTTATCCCCGGTCCTGCCACCACGGATACTGGCTCGGCATGTCCTGCGATACTTTTCCGGGAAAGGACGGCGGCCGCTTTTCGAGGAACGCCTGCACGCCTTCGCGCACATCGGCATGGCCGCCGCGCTCGATCGACATCGGCTTGTCGAGATCGAGCAGTTCGAAGGGCGCCGGCGCGCCGGCAAAGCGCCACAACATCTGCCGCGTCAGTGCGATGGCGACGGGGGAGGTCGCTTCCGTCATCTCGCGGGCGATTTCCTTGGCGCGCGCCAGCAACTCCGGCGGCTCGACCACGTCGCAGACGAGGCCTCCGGCCCGAGCTTCGTCCGCATCGAACGTCCGCCCCGAAAGGCACCAGCGCAGCGCCTGCGGCAGCCCCACCAGTTTCGGCAGAAACCAGGCGCTGCCGGCTTCCGGCACCAGGCCGCGGCGGGCAAAGATGAAGCCGATCTTGGCGCCGCGCGCCGCGATCCGCACATCCATCGGCAAGGTCATGGTGATGCCGACGCCGACGGCCGGCCCGTTGATGGCCGCGATCGACGGCTTGCGGCAGTTGAAGATCGCCTCGACGAAGCGCCCGCCGCCCGGCTTGGCGCTCGCAAAGACTCCGGCGCCGTGTCTGCCTGACGTGTCAAAACTCGCCGCGCCGCCGGAGACATCGGCGCCGGCGCAGAAGGCGCGACCGGCGCCGGTGACGATGATGGCGCGGACATTGTCGTCGCTGTCGGCGCGATGGAGGGCGTCCGTTATCTCCGCGCCCATCTGCCCGGTATAGGCATTCAGCTTGTCGGGCCGGTTGAGGGTGACGGTCATGATCGCGCCGTCCAGATCGCAAATGATATGCTCGTAGCTCACAGGATCGCCCTCCCGGCCTTGTCGGCCGGCGTCATTACACCCTAAAAATGATGGGCGAGCCATGACAGAAAAACATGCAAGGGAGGCGATTTGCGGCCGGCCGCCCCGGCATCCTGACACAAGTGCGCAAGCCCGATAATCCGATATAGTCGACGCAATCAACAACGGGGAGGCCGCGCATGACCGACGGCATCAAGTCGCATTACGAGGTCGTTGTCGTGGGTGCCGGCGTCTCCGGCATCTACCAGATCAAGCGGCTGGCCGATCTCGGCATTGATGCGCTGGTACTGGACGCCGCGCCCGATCTCGGCGGCACCTGGTACTGGAACCGCTATCCGGGCGCGCGGTTCGATTCCGAGAGCTACACCTACGGCTATTCGTTCTCTAAGGAGCTGCTCAACGAGTGGCACTGGAAGGAGCGCTTTTCGCCGCAGCCGGAGAATTTGCGCTATCTCAATTACGTCGCCGACAAGTTCGACCTGCGCAAATACATGCGCTTCAACCGCAAGGTCGCAGCTGCCGTCTTCGATGAAGCAAATCATCAATGGCGGCTGCGGCTCGACGACGGCTTCGAAATGACCTGCCGTTTCTTCATTCTGACGGTCGGGCTGCTGGCGGTGCCGACACTGCCGCGGCTGGAAGGCATGGATGATTTCAAGGGCCGTTCGTTCCACACTTTCTACTGGCCGCACGAGCCGATCGACCTCGCCGGCAAGAAGGTCGGCATCATCGGCACCGGCGCCACCGCGATCCAGATCATCGGCGAGATCGCCGACAAGGTCGGCGAATTGACCGTGTTCCAGCGCCGTCCGAACTGGAGCGCGCCGCTCAACAACAGCCCGATCTCGGATGTCGAGATGGCCGACATCCGCGCGCGCTATGACGAGATCTTCGCCGCCTGCGCTCGCTCGCCCGGCGGCTTCGAGCACGAGCCGGACCGACGCGGCTTCTACGAGGTCACGCGCGAGGAGCGGATCGCACTGTGGGACAAGCTCTATGACGAGCCAGGCTTTGGCATCTGGCTGAGCAATTTCCGCGAGATCTTTACCGATGAGGCGGCCAACGCCGAATTCTCCGCCTACATCGCCGATCGCATCCGCAAGCGCGTCAGGGACCCCGTGACGTCGGAAAAACTGATTCCGAAGGACCACGGTTTCGGCGTGCAGCGCGTCCCGCTGGAGACCAATTACTTCGAGGCCTATAACCGCGACAACGTCCACCTCGTCGATCTCGGCGAGACGCCGCTCGAGCGCGTCACCGAGAGGGGGCTGCGCACGACCGCGCGCGAGTACGACCTCGACATCCTCGTCTATTCGACCGGCTTCGACGCCATCACCGGCGCCTTCGATGCGATCGACATCACCGGCGTCGGCGGCGTGATGCTGGCCGAGCAGTGGCGCGACGGCCCCTCGACCTTTCTCGGCATGATGGTATCGGGTTTTCCGAATCTTTTGATGCCGACCGGGCCGCAGAGCGGTTCGGCCTCGACGAATTTTCCGCGCGGCATCGAGAATGGCGTCGGCTGGTGCATGGGCCTGCTCGAACACATCTGGCGCCACGGCTACACCCGCGCCGAGCCGACCGCCGAGGCGCAGGCGCGCTGGACCGCGCATGTCACCAAGATGTACGCCATCATGCTGATGCGCAAGGCCAGGTCGTGGTTCACCGGCTACAATTCCAACGTCCCCGGCCACGAATACGGCAAGACGCGCTATCTCGTCTACAATGGCGGCACGCCGAAATATGTCGCGGCGATCACCGATATCGCCGAGAGGGGCTATGAGGGCGTCGTGTTCGATGGCGATGCACGGAAGGTGGCCGCCGCGGAGTAGCTTTCTTACCCGTTCCTCGAGGGGCGGGGTGGCGTGACAGGAGGCTTCGTAGGACCTCCTAGCCTTAGTCAAGGAGCTGGGTGTCCTGTTTGTGACGAGCATAGCGCCGTGCTCGCCGCTTTCCAGGACGCTTCGCGCCGGCTTCGCCGGTGCCGTTGGCATCCTGGACAGCGTCTGCGCGCGGCGCTCTGGGGCACGGCAGGTCGGGACGAAGGAATGGTCGCCAGCGCGGCCGAACCAAGGAATAGGACTCACGGTGTGGCGGGCTGCGGGCTCCTGAGGTTTGCATCGTAGGGGACCTGACGTTTGAGCGTCGCACACAACGCCGAGAGCAGGCGATCGCCGACACTACGCAAAGCACGTGCATGGCCACGTCCGCGCTGCCGCAAGGCGTCGTAGCACCGTCGGGCAGCGGCATCATGCTGGATGGCGACGCGCGACCAGTGATAGACGGCGGTCTGCAGCCGCCTGTTGCAGGCGAGGCGGCGGCTCACGAGGCGTTTCTTGCCGCTTTGCCGCGTTACCGGAGCAACCCCTGCCAAGGTCCGCAAGGCATGATAATCTCGGGCTTGCAGTGCGTGCGCTGCCTCGGTGAGCAGTGTGGCGAGGACGATCCTGCCGATTCCCGGCCAGGAGCGAAGGATCGTCACGTCGCACTGCTCATGTCTCTGCCCCGACGGGCTCTCCTCGTCCGGCGCCCCGAGCCTGGCGCAGAGGCTGTCGAGGGCGTTGCAGGCCTCCTTGATCTGCTGATTGACCAGACGCATGCGCGCGGCAAGACTGCGGATATGCACGCAGGCAGCCTCGGTTGTGCCGGGGGCAACGAACAGAGCCGTCTTGCGCAAGGTCTGCAGCACGGTGGCGGCATCGAGACGGCGGATGCGATGCTCCTTGAGCAGGCGCGCGATCGCCTTCTCCGTCACCTTTGCCGCAGCGGCGGGGGTCGGCACCTTGTGCCATAGCGCCAGGAACCATTCGTCCCCGACATCGTCGGTCAGTTCGGCGATCTGCGGGTAATAACGCCACAGCTGCTGGCGCAGGCGGTTGGTCAGGCGTGTCCGCTCCTGCTGCAGTTCATCGGTGAGGCGCGACCACTCGCGCAATTCGATCACCGTCGGTTGGTCGGTCGCAAGCTTCCGGAAGGCTTTACGATCGGTGCGCAGCGAACAGCCGAGGACAAGGGCGTCACGGCTGTCGTCCTTGGCGCCCGCGGCCGTGAAGCGATCGCGGAAACGATCGAGCTGCTTGGGATTGATGGCAAACACCGCAAACCCGTGCTCAAGCAGCATCTCCACCACCGGGCCGTGGGGCATCTCGATCGCGACGGCGACGCGTGTCGGCGCGGCCCCGGTCTTCTGCAGCAGCCAATCGCGCAGTTCGGTCAATCCGGCTCCGCCATGGCCGAACTCCCGCTCACCAACCTGTCTTGCCTCGGCGTCAATCAGCACAACGCGATGGCTCTGCGTCGCCCAATCGATTCCGACAAACCAATGGACATCTTCGACCATGCTGGACCTCCTTGCTGTTGAAAGCGGGCCCGCTGCGATCCTGATCAATCCTGTACCGGCGCTCCGGGCGCATACCTCCTAGTGGATATCGATCGCAGCCGCTCCGCCGGGGCGCATGTCCTACGTGGGTGCTTATGCACGGATGGGTCAGGCAGCTCCCGGCAGATCGGCCCGCGCGGCCAATCTACATCAGAGACTGGCGCCGAACGCCAGAAGGGTACAGGATGGGT
>JAESFG010000401.1_pt1 | contig 47713 bp, 40 predicted proteins | sample 9269371 | NCBI WGS metagenome assembly JAESFG01 (sample SAMN14506227, study PRJNA617093) | algae metagenome | isolation source: Aetokthonos hydrillicola CCALA 1050 (B3-Florida) and co-occurring... | place: USA: South Carolina | collected 2013-01-01 | reverse complement strand
TCGCCTGCGCGCCAGATGACCCAGAAACTCGCCGCCGCCTTCCCGGGCAACGCCGCCGCAGACAGTTCGTGGGAGGAGTTCTGACGAACCGAGGCGGGTGGCGTGTGTAGACCGAAAGGCGTGGCCGCCCGCTGGTCGGCTCAGCTCGGTCACGCTGCCCGTCACCGTGCCTGATACCCCTGGCCGACCTCCGGGCCGGGCGGTGACAAAGAATCCGGTCGCCCGGCCGGGGCGATGGAGACGACCGGTTCGGCGCTAGGGCGACGGCGCGGGATTGGCGTCGCTTTCGCCGACCCGCAGTTCGAGGGGCTGCCGGGACTCGACCAGCCCGAGCGGAAACTTCGACTGGAAGCGCGGGATCTGTGCGAGCAGGGCATGGCCAAGCGCGACCCCGAGATCGGTCAACGACAGCCGGAAGCAGGTGAGCGACGGGGTCAGGAAGCGGGTCGTCGGCTCGTCGCGGAAGCCCACCACCGCGATGTCGCGGCCCGGAACCAGACCCGCCTCCTGCAGGCGGCGGTAGAGTCCGATCGCGGTGACCTCGTAGATCAGGAGCACCGCGGTCGGCGGGACGGCCATGGCCAGCATCCGGTCGGCCGCTTCATACCCGGCGGCCTCGTTGCGGCGAGTCACGAAGACCAGATCCGGATCGAAATCGACGCCGTGCCGCGTGAGCGTGGCCTTGTAGGCATCGAGAAAGACGTGCTTGAAATTGACGTCCCCATGCGGAATCGTGACCGCGATGCGCCTGTGGCCACGGGCGATCAGGCGGGACAGCGACACGTCCGCGGCGCTTTCGAAGTCCAGGTCGATCCAGGCATGACGGATCGGAAGCGAGCTGCGGCCGAGCGTGACGAAGGGAATGGCGTTGGCCTGAAGAAGCTCGATACGGCGGTCGTGATGCTGCACTGCCGCCAGGATCATCGCATCGACCACGCCGCGCTGCACGAAGCGCTCGAGATAGGCGTATCGATCCTTTCCGGTCGGGCACGGAAGAACCAGCAGGTCGAGCCCCTCTTCGTCGATGACGCTCTGGACGCCGTCGAAAACGCCCATGAAGAAATAGTCGCTGCTGGCGGCGGTTTCCTGGTCGAGGTCGATCATGAAGCCCACTGAGCCCGTCTTGCCCTGCGCAAGCGCCCGGGCCGCCTGGTTGGGCGCGTAGCCGAGGCGGCGGGCTGCCGCCAGCACCCGTTCACGGGTCTCCGGACTGACATCCGGCCGGCCGTTGAGGGCACGCGATACCGTGCCTGTGGAAATGCCCAGCTCCTTTGCCAGGCGGGCGATACCCCGCATCGAACCTCTCCAGCATTTTGGCAGGCCTTGACATGAATTCCAGAAGGAGGCTAGCATCGTAAGCGCTTACGGTGAATGAAAATCCAGTGTTCAGGGCCTTTTCGGCGTAAAAAGCCGGAAAAGTGCCTTCAACTGCCGATATGACCGTAAGCGCTTACGGTGCCGGCCTCCGGAGGAGGCGCATGGACGGCGGCGACGGGCGCAGCCCTGGCCGGACCGGACAGGCGTCGAGGGAGGGTCGACCGTTGGCCGGCGCGGCTTGGGAGAGTCGTGGCCGACAGGAGGAGCAGCGGAGGACTACCGCCGTCGACGGACGGGCCGGAGCCGCCACAGGATCAATCTAGGGAGGATTGGAATGACCTACGGATATCTCGGGAGACTGATATCGGTCGTGGCGCTCGCCGCGACCGGCGTGATCGCGGTTCAATCGGCGGCGAGCGCCGCGGCCCTGCGCGACAAGTGGTGCAGCGGCGTGAAGATCCGCTTCTTCGTCGGCGGCGCGGAAGGCGACGCCTTCGCCTCGATCGTTTATAACGGCGCAGTCCAGGCGGCGGCCGACACCGGCGCCGACGTCGACTACGTCTTCTCCGGCTGGAGTTCGGAAAAGATGGTGCAGCAGCTCCGCGAGGCGGTCGCGGCCGCGCCAAAGGGCATCGCCATGATGGGCCATCCGGGCAATGCCGCCATCCTGCCGCTCGCCGAAGAGGCCAGCAAGGCGGGGATCAAGATGATGTATCAGAACGTGCCGGTCGACCAGGCCGTTGCCAAGTTCGGCGGTGGCTATGTCGGCGCCCAACAGAACCCGCAGGGCCGCGCGCTCGGCGAGGAAGCGGTGCGGCGCTTCGGCCTGAAGGAAGGCGACGTGGCCATCGTCCTCAGCGACTGGTCGCAGGAGGAGCGGTCGCAGCGCGAGCTCGGCACGATCCAGGCCTTCGAGGCGCACGGGCTCAAGGTGGTGAAGCTGCAGGCGCCGCAGGAGCTCGGCACCGACCCCAATTCCGGCATTCCGGTCATAACCGCCGCCATCACCGCCAATCCCGATGTGAAGCTCATCGCCTATCCTGGCGGCCAGCCGCTCGGTAACGCTCAGACCTATATGGAAGCGGCCGGCAAGAAGCCGGGCGACATCATCAATATCGGTTTCGACACCAGCCCGCAGATCGTCGAGGCCTTCAAGGCCGGCTGGGTCCAGCTGACCTCCGACCAGCAGCCCTTCCTGCAGGGCTACATGCCGGTGCTCAGCCTCTGCCAGCAGGTGGTCTACGGCCTCGGCGCGATCAATGTCGACACCGGCGCCGGCTTCGTGACGCCCGAGAACTACGAAGCGGTGGCAACGCTGGCCAACGAGGGTCTGCGCTGACCGACCTCCCCGGCCCTGCGGCAGACACGCCGCAGGGCTTCCTGGCACTGAAGTGGGAGCATGGGAGCGTCATGGGCGAACGCATCATCGAATTGAAGGCCATCAAGAAATCCTACGGACAGGTCTATGCGCTGGGCGGCGTCGACCTCCATGTCGACAAGGGCGAGGTCGTCGGCCTGGTCGGCGACAACGGCGCGGGGAAATCCACGCTGATCAAGATCCTCGCCGGCGCCGTGCGGCCGACGAGCGGTGACATCCTGGTGCGCGGCAAGCGCGTTGCCAACTGGAACGCCGCCATGTCGCGCTCTGCCGGTATCGAAACGGTGTTCCAGGACCGCGCGCTCGCGGTCCAGCAGACGATCACCTGGAACATCTTCATGGGCCGAGAGATCACCGGTCCCTTCGGCTTCCTGCGGGTCGGGCGGCAGCGGCAGGAAGCCGAACGGCTGATGCGCGAAATCGGCTTCACCTCGCGCGTCTTCGGCCCCGACTCCATCGTCGGGCAGTTGTCCGGCGGCGAACGCCAGGGAGTCGCCATCGCGCGGGCCATCTACAACCAGAGCGAGCTCATCATCCTCGACGAGCCGACGACCGCGCTCTCGCTGACCGAAACCGCCAAGGTCTTCCATTTCGTCGAGCAGGTCAGGGCGGCGGGACGTTCCATCCTGTTCATCGGACACAACATCCACCACGTCTACGACATATCGGATCGTTTCGTGCTGCTCGATCGCGGGCGGGTCGCGATGCAGATTTCGAAGGCCGAACTCGGTTCGGCCGAAGCGCTCATTCGCTTCATGGAGGAACTGGCGCATCCCAATGCCGGAGGCGGACGCAGCCACACGGAAGGAATGACCGCATGAGCATCGAAGCCGCCGACGAGTCCCCCGCCGCACAGGCGCGGCTTCTGGACGCCGACAAGATCCGGCGCTTTGCGGAAGGCAAGCATGCGGACCAGTCCCCCATCCGTCGTTTCGTAGCGAAGAACCGGCCGGCGATCGGCTCCTTCGTCGTGCTCGTGGTGATGATCTCGGCCTTCTTGTCCGGCAATGTCGAGGTCTTCTCGAGCTGGAACATCTATCGTGCCGTGCTGATCGGCCTGCCGGTCGTGATGTTCGTCGTCGTGCCGCTGGTTTTCGTGGTGACGGTCGGGGAGATCGATCTCTCCTTCCCGGCCACGATCGGCATGACCGGCTGGGTCTTCGCCCTGGTGGTCCAGGCTGGCTTTGATCCGCTCGTCGGCTTCGTCGCCGCCATCGCCACGGGCCTGTTCCTCGGTCTCTGCGTCGGCTGGCTGGTTGTCTATGCCAACCTGTCCTCGCTGATTGCGACGCTCGGCATGAATTTCATGCTCCGGGGTCTTATCCAGATCCGCACCGAGGGAAAATCGATCGCCCTGCCTGGCCTGCAGGACAGCCTGGCGTTCAAGATCTTCGCCGCACAGTATCTCGGCATCCCCGCGAGTGTCTTCTGGGTGCTGCTCTTCGTGCTTTTCTGCGCCGTGCTCTACAACCGTCACCGCTTCGGGTTGCGTGTCCATGTCGTCGGCGACAATCCGGACGCGGCGCAGCAGATGGGTATCGACGTCCGTTGGGTGCGTCTGCAGACTTTCGCCTTCGTCGGCTTCGGCGCGGCCCTCGCCGGCGTCTTCGCGGTCTTCATCAACTATACCTGGTGGCCGACCTCCGGTGACAGCTACCTGCTTCCCGGGCTGGCCTCCGTCTTCGTCGGCGGCACCGCGCCCTGGGGCGGCATCGGAACGGTGATCGGCAGCGCGATCGGCGCGCTGACGGTATCCTTCATCCAGACCGGCGTGGTCGGCGTCGGCCTGTCAGGCTTCTACGTGCAGTTCTTCTACGGGCTGATCATCATCCTGTCGCTGCTGGGCCACCGCTGGAACCAGATCCGCTATCGATGAGCGAGGCGGGGCGGCGGCTACTCCGCCGTCCAGCCGCCGTCGACCATGAGAGAGGTGCCGGTCATCAGGCTCGACGCCTCGCTGGCGAGAAGGATCAGCGCCCCAGCGAGATCGTCCACCTTGCCGAGCCGGCCGAGCTTGATCTTCGTCAGCACCGACGTCCGGAATGCGGGGTCGGCGAAGAAGGGCTCGGTCAGCGGCGTCTCGATGAAGGTCGGGCAGAGCGTGTTGACGCGAATGCCATGGGGCGCAAGCTCGACCGCCATCGCCTTGCTCATGCCTTCGATAGCGAATTTCGTCGTGCAGTAGACGGTGCGGTTGACAGCGCCGACATGGCCCATCTGCGACGAGACATGGATGAGCGAGCCGGGCCGGCCGGCAGCGATCAGCCGCCGCGCGACGGCCTGCGCCATGAAGAAGGAGGCGCGGACATTGAGGCCGGAGACACGGTCGAAATCCTCGACCGTCACGTCAATGAAGGGGCCGGGCCGGTTGGTCCCGGCATTGTTGACGAGCACGTCATAGGTTTCCGTGCCGTCGATGAAGGCGCGCACCGCCGCGACATCGCTCACGTCGAGCGCCGCGTGATCCGCCGCTCCACCCGTCGCCCGGATCGCCTCGGCCGCCGCCGCGACTTCGTCGGCGCTGCGGGCAACCAGCGTTACACGAGCTCCGAAGGCCGCGAGCGCCTGGGCGGCGCCGAGGCCGATGCCACGGCCGGCGCCTGTCACCAGGGCCCGCTTGCCGTCGAGCCGGAAGAGACCCTCGAGCGCGCTCACGGCCTATTCCGCCGCCGTCGCATAGGGCACGTTGCGGCCGCCATAGCGCCGAACGCGGATATTGGCCTGCTCGGCATGGCCGACGAAACCTTCCAGCATGCAGAGGCGGGAGCAGTATTCGCCGATCATCGCCGAGGCCTCGTCGGTCAGGACGCGCTGGTAGGTGCAGGTCTTGAGGAACTTGCCCACCCAGAGGCCGCCGGTGTAGCGCGCCGTCTTCTTCGTCGGCAGCGTGTGGTTCGTGCCGATCACCTTGTCGCCGAACGAGACATTGGTGCGTGGTCCAAGGAAGAGCGCGCCGTAATTGGTCATGTTGGCCAGGAAATAGTCGGGATCGTGGGTCATAACCTGGACATGTTCGGAGGCGATCTCGTCGGCGACCTTCACCATCTCTGCCTCGTCCTCGCAGAGGATGACGGCGCCGTAGTCGCGCCAGGCCTGCGCGGCGATCTCGGCCGTGGGCAGTATGCCGAGCAGGCGCTCGATCTCGGCCATCGTATCCCGCGCCAACTTTTCCGACGTGGTGATCAGTATCGCCGGCGAGTTCGGTCCGTGCTCCGCCTGGCCGAGAAGGTCGGTGGCGCAGAGCTCGCCGTCGACCGTTTCGTCGGCGATCACGAGCGTCTCGGTCGGGCCGGCAAAGAGATCGATGCCGACGCGGCCGTAGAGCTGGCGCTTGGCCTCCGCGACGAAGGCGTTGCCCGGGCCGACGAGCATGTCGACGGGTGCCATCTGCGCCGTGCCCAGCGCCATCGCACCGACCGCTTGGATGCCGCCGAGGGCATAGATCTCATCGGCGCCGGCGAGATGCTGCGCGGCCACGATGGCCGGGGCGAGCCCGCCCTTGTAGGGCGGCGCGCAGGTGATGATGCGCGGCACGCCGGCGACCTTGGCCGTGACGACGGACATATGCGCGGAGGCGAGCAGCGGATACTTTCCGCCCGGCACATAGCAGCCGACCGAATTGACGGGGATGTTCTTGTGGCCGAGGACGATGCCCGGAAGGGTCTCGACCTCGATGTCCTTCAGCGCGGCGCGCTGGTGCTGCGCGAAATTGCGGACCTGCTCCTGAGCGAACTTGATGTCGTCGATGTTTCGCTGCGAGAGCTGTCCGAGGCAGTCGCGGATTTCCTTGTCGGTGAGGCGATAGTCGCTGCGGTCCCAGCCGTCGAACTTGATCGACATCTCGCGCACGGCGTCTTGCCCGCGCGCGGCGATGTCGGCCAGCGCCGTCTCCACGGTCGCGCGGACCTTGGAGTCCTCGCTGGCGATCGCTTCGGCCTGCCGGCCTTCCTTGAGATATTTCATCGTGCTCTTCCCAGGTTATATCGCGTTGGCAATCTCGGTCAGTCGAGCGGATCCGGCACATCGCGCTTCATGCGGCGAAGCGCCAGGATGCGACGGTCGCGCCAGGACTGACGCTCGGCGATCCGGTCGAGCGGGATCCGCGCGGCAACGCTTGAATGGTTGGCCGCAGCCTGTTGCGCCGTCCAGTCGTAGTCCGTGCGGACGGAACGGCCGAGATGCTTCATCATCGGTCCGAGCCGGTCGACGAAGCCCTGCACACCGTCCGGCGCATTGAGATGGGCGACTTCGAACGGCCCGATCGAGGCCCAGCGGAGGGCCAGACCGTCGGTCAGCACCGCATCGATGTCGTCGGGGTCGCAATAGCCCTCGCCGACCAGATGCCACGCTTCCGCCACGAGTGCGAATTGCAGGCGGTTGAGAATGAAGCCGTCGATCTCCTTCTTCAGCACGATCGGCCGCATGCCGGCCGCGCGCATGAAGGTTCGCGTCGTCTCGATGGTTGCCGGACTGGTGCGGCCCGTGCCACAGAGTTCGACCAGCGGGATTAGCGACGGCGGGTTGACGGGGTGGACGACGAGGGCGCGTTCCGGACGGGCGAAGCCGGTCAGGAATTCCGATCCCGGTATCGCCGATGTCGACGAGGCGAGGATCGCGTCATCGGGCGCATGCGCCGCGATCTCGCCGAACACGTTCCGCTTGATCCCGACGTCTTCGCGCACGCTCTCCTGCACATGGACCGCACCGGCCACGGCCTCGGCGATCGTCGGTGCCGGCCGGATGCGGGACAGCACCGTGTCGACCGGCTCGTCGAGCATGCCGCTCTCCGCCAGTAGCGAGAGCGTCGCACGGGCGCCGGGCAGTGTGCGGCCCTCGACTTCGCCCGCCAGCGAATCGAAGACCGCCACCTCGTGGCCGGCTCGGGCGAAGACAACCGCCCAGGCCCGGCCCACCGTACCCGTGCCTATGCAGGCGACCTTGGTCATTCCGCCGCTTCCTTTGGCGTGCGCGCCCAGCGCCGTTCGAAGGCCCAGACTTCCTCGAAGCCGATCAGCGAGTTGAATTCAGAGAAATCGAAGAGCTTCGTGTTGGGCGAATTGGAGGTGCCCTCGCTCTTCAGCACGTTGAGCGCGTTCTCGACCGCCGCGGCTGCGGAAAGACCTGTGACGGACGGGAAGATCGCCATGGAATAGCCGAGCGCCTGCAGCTCGTGCGCCGGGCGGATGGGCGTGCGGCCACCGTCGGCCATGTTGGCCATCATCGGCTTGGAGATGCGGGAGCAGGCCTCGCGCATCTCGGCCTCGCTCTCCAGCGCTTCGAGGAAGACCACGTCGGCGCCGGCCTCCTGATAGGCCAGGCCGCGCTTCATCGCGCCCTCGAAACCCTCGGGCTGGCGTGCGTCGGTACGGGCGATGATCAGCGTCTCCGGGCTCCGCCGCGCCTCGACCGCCACTTTGATCTTCTCGACCATGTCGATGACGGGCACGACGCGCTTGAACGGCGTGTGGCCGCACTTCTTGGGGAATTCCTGGTCCTCGATCTGGATACCCACAACGCCGGCTTCCTCGTAGCCGCGCACCGTGTGGTGGACGTTGAGAAGACCGCCGTATCCGGTATCGGCATCGGCGATGACGGCGGCATTGGAGGTCCGGCAGAGTGTCGCGACGCGATCCACCATCTGCGTGTAGCTCGCGATGCCGGCATCCGGCAGGCCATGCGCGGAGGCCGTCATCCAGTAGCCCGAGGCATAGACGAAGTCGAAGCCCACCTTGTTGGAGACGACGGCGGCGATCATGTCGTGAATGCCGGGGGCGACGACAAACTGGCCGGATGCGAGTGCGGCCTTGAGGCTGGGTTTGCTCATTTCTGCTTTCCGATGCTGGCAAGATAGGTGAGGACCTCCTCCTCGCGCACGACGTCGCCATATTTGGCGTCCATGTCGAAGAGGTTGGCTTCATGCGGCGCCGGATGGCGGTCGCCGACCGCATCGCGGACGATGATCGGGATGAAGCCGTAGGAGCAGCAGTCCACGCAGGTGGCGCGGACGCAGCCGCTGGTGGAGACGCCGGTATGGATCAGCGTGTCGATGCCGAGCGTCGTCAGCGTCGAAGCGAGCGACGTGCCGAAGAAGGCGCTGGGATACTGCTTGGAAATGACGAGTTCGTCGTCGCGGGGTTCCAGCCCCTTCGGCCAGGCGCCCATCGGGTTGCCCTCGACGAAATTGTGCAGCGTCATCGACTTCTGATAGAAGCGCCCGCCATTGAGCGCGCTCTTGTTATAGACGACATTGGTGTAGATGACCGGCACGCCCACGGCCCGCGCCGCCGTCTGCAGGCGCAGTGCCGAGGCGAGCGCGTCCTCGCAGCCGGCAAACAGCGCGCAGCCCGGATTGAAATAGGCCTCGACGAAATCGATCATGATCAAGGCGGGCCGCTGGCCGAAGCCGATCCGCTTGCCGAAGGCGCCCTGGTAGTTGCTGGAGAGATCCTGGTCGCTCATGCCGTCTCGCTATTTGCAAAGAGCCGGTCCAGCCGGCCGTCATCGAGGAAAAGCCAGGGCTGGTCGTGCCGATGGCGGGCTTCGAAGGCGGCAATATCGTCCGCATCGTCGGTGAGGATGCCGCCGATCTCGTCGAGGCCGAGCATCAGCGCCCGCTTGCGATAGGGATCGACGTCGAACGGCACCGCCGGCCCGTTCGGCAGCATCACGATCTGCTTGTCGAGATCGACAGTAAAGGGACCACCGCTCCGCGCCGCCGCCATGACATCGGCATGCGTGTCCCCTGTCAGCACGATCGGCAGCACGCCGTTCTTGAAGCAGTTGGAATAGAAGATCTCTCCGAAGCTCGGCGCGATCACGCAGCGAATGCCGAAATCGGCGAGGGCCCACACCGCCTGTTCGCGACTGGAACCCGAGCCGAAATTCGCGTCCGCCACCAGGATCCGGGCGCTGTCGAAAGGCGGCCGGTTGAGAATGAAATCCGTCGGCTTGCCGTCACGGCCTATGCGGCGCTCGTGGAACAGATGCTTGCCGAGGCCCGCCTTGTCGAGGAGCAGCAGGAAGCGGGCCGGGAAGATGATGTCGGTATCGATATCGGCCTCGGGGAGCGGCGCCGCGGGGCTCGTCAGCGTCGAGAACTTTTCCATCAATGCACCGATGCGATGTTGCGGACGTCGACGAGGTGCCCGGCGACCGCGGCCGCGGCTGCCATGGCCGGGCTCATCAGGTGGGTGCGCCCGCCTTGCCCCTGCCGTCCTTCGAAATTGCGGTTGGAAGTCGAGGCGCAGCGTTCGCCGGGCCGGAGCCGGTCGTCGTTCATCGCCACGCACATCGAACAGCCCGAATCCCGCCACTCGAATCCGGCCTCCTTGAAGATCCGGTCGAGCCCCTCGGCCTCGGCCTGCAGCTTCACCGTGGCCGATCCCGGCACGGCGATCGCCGCAACCGACGGCGCGACGCGGCGGCCCTTGAGCACATCGGCGGCAATGCGGAAATCCTCGATTCGGCCGTTGGTGCAGGAGCCGATGAAGACGCGGTCGATGGCGATCGCCTCGAGCGGAATGCCAGGCTGGAGGTCCATATAGGCGAGGCTGCGCTCCATCTTGGCGCGCTTGACCGGGTCCGGCTCGGCGGCGGGATCCGGCACGCGGGCCGAGACCGGCGCGGTCTCGCCGGGATTGGTGCCCCAGGAGACATGCGGCACCAGGGCTGCGACGTCGAGATCCACCTCGCGGTCGAAGACGGCATCGGCATCCGAGGGCAGGCTCTGCCAATAGGCGACCGCGCGGTCCCAGGCCGCGCCTTCGGGCGCGAGCTTGCGGCCCCTGACATAGGCGAGCGTGGTTTCGTCCGGCGCGACCATCCCGACCCGGCTGCCCGCCTCGATCGACATGTTGCACATGGTCATGCGCGCCTCCATCGACAATTGCGCGACGGCGGGGCCGGCATATTCGATCGCATAGCCCACGCCGCCATCGGTGCCGATCTTGGCGATCAGCGCCAAAATGATGTCCTTGACGGTAACGCCGGGCTGCAAGGCGCCAAGCAGGTTTACCCGCATCGTCTTCTGCTTCTTCTGCCTTAGCGTCTGCGTCGCGAATACGCATTCACACTCGCTCGCGCCGATGCCGAAGGCGATCGCCCCGAAGGCGCCATGGGTCGAGGTGTGGCTGTCGCCGCAGACCAACGTGGCGCCCGGAAGCGTGAAGCCGAGTTCCGGTCCGATGACATGCACGATGCCGTGGCGGTCGTCGTTCATACCGATATAGCGAATGCCGAAGCGTGCGCAGTTTTCCTGGAGACGCGCCACCTGCCGGGCGGCCAGACCCTCGGGCAGAGGCAGGTGCCGCTCTCGTGTCGGCACCGCGTGGTCGGCGACGGCGACATGGGCCTGGGGCCGCGCAAACGCACGGCCTTGGGCCGTGAGGCCCGCGAATGCCTGTGGGCTCGAAACCTCCTGAACGAGGTGGCGGTCGATGTAGATGAGCGCGGTTCCGTCGTCATAGGTCTTGACGACGTGGCTCTGCCAGACTTTGTCGTAGAGGGTTCTTGCAGTCATCAATGAGGCAGTCCGAATGGGCCGTGTCGGCCGCTATTGCATGTAGCCCGGGGCCGCGCGGGGAAAATCTGGAGCGCCAGTTATCTTTCCTCTTGCGGAGAAGGCGAGAGGCAATCTATGCTGAAATGAATACGCATGCAATACGCTCTTGGACAGAGCGGAGCAAAAAGGAGAATACGATGCGCGTAGGGGACAAGACATGAGACTCGGCGTCGATGTGGGCGGCACTTTCACCGACCTGTTGCTGCATGATGAAAAGACCCGGCGGACCTTCCAGGCCAAGACGCCCTCGACCCCCGAGGATCAGTCGATCGGCGTTGCTGCGGGCGTCAAGCTGATCTGCGAGAAGGCGGGGATCGCGCCCGGGGACATCGACCTTATCCTGCACGGCACGACCGTCGCCACCAACGCCGTGCTCGAGGGCAAGGGCGCGCGCGTCGGCCTGCTGGTCACCGAAGGCTTCGAATACACGCTGCACCTCGCCAAGGCCTGGACGCCCGGTCCGCTCTTCGGCTGGATCAACATGGACAAGCCCGACCCGCTCGCGACCCTCGCCGACACCCGCGGCATCCCCGAGCGTATGAACGCCCGCGGAGAGGTGGTGAAGGAGCTCGATCTCGCCCGCGCCACCGCCCTGATCGACGACCTCTGCTCCTCCGGCATCGAGGCGCTGACGATCTCGCTCATGCATTCCTATGCAAACCCGGCCCATGAGCGGGCGCTGCGCGACATCGTCACCGCGCGCTTCCCGCAGATTCCCGTGTCGCTCTCCTCCGACATCCTGCCGGAGTTCCGCGAATATGACCGCGCCATCACCACGGTCATGAACGACTATGTCCGGCCGATCATGAAACGCTACCTCTCGCGCATCGAGGACCGGCTGGCCTCCGACGGCGTCACCGCCCGCCTGCACATCGTGCGGTCCGATGGTGGCCTGATGAGTGCGGCGGCCGCCTCCGAACGCCCTGTCCATACCGTGCTGTCCGGTCCTGCCGGCGGCGTTACCTCCACCATGATGCTGTCGCGCCGCTCGGGCTTTTCCAAGCTGCTCGCCTTCGACATGGGCGGCACCTCGACCGACGTCGCCGTCATCATCGACGGCGAGGCGACGATCTCGCGCTCGACCGAGGTCGGCATGTTCCCGGCCAAGGTTCCGACGCTCGACGTGCGTTCGGTCGGCGCCGGCGGCGGCTCGATCGCCGACGTCTCCGAGCTGACCGGCTCGCTCCGCGTGGGTCCGCGCTCGGCGGGCGCCCGTCCGGGCCCGGTCTCCTACGGCCGTGGCGGTACCGAACCTGCCGTCAGCGACGCCAATGTCGTTCTCGGCTATCTGCCGCCGGTCCTGCTCGGCGGCGACATGACGCTCGATGTCGACGCCGCCCGCGCCGCGGTGGCGAAGGTGGGCGACCAGCTCGGCCTGACGCCGGAGGATGCCGCCAAGGGCATCATCGACATCGCCAACGAAGTGATGCTCGGCGCGCTCCGCGTCATCACCGTGCAGCGCGGCCTCGACCCGCGCGAATTCGGCATCGTCGCCTTCGGCGGCGCCGGTCCGCTGCATGCCAATGCGATGGCCGAGCTCCTGGGTTGCTATCCGGTTCTCGTCCCGACCAATCCGGGCGTGCTCTGTGCGCTGGGTTTCCTCGAGGCGGATTTCCGCAACGAGTTCGTCCAGACCTATATCCGCTCTACCGTCGGTCTCGATCCGGCGGAGGTGTGGTCGCGCTTCGCCGAGCTCGAAGCCAAGGCCGAGGCCTGGCTGAAGGAGCAGGAAGTGACTGACGCCGACGCCTCGATCAGCTTCGCGCTCGACCTGCGCTACGAGCAGCAGGGCTTCGAGGTGGCGGTGCCCGTCAGCGCGGCCGATGTCCGTGCCAAGGGCGATCTCGCCGGCACGCTCGCCGACTTCCACGACATCCACGAACGCCTCTATGGCGTGCGCTTCCATGTTCCGGTGGAGCTGGTGGCACTGCGCGTCGTGGCCCGGGGTGCAACCCCGCCGGTCGACGAGGCGCATCTGGAGACCGCCGGCGGCGACGTGCAGGCGGCGATCCTCGAGACACGTCCGGCCTATTTCGACGGTGCCTGGCACGACACGCCGCATTACGACCGCAACAAGCTCGGCGTCGGCGCCCGCGTCGACGGGCCGGCGATCATTCGCCAGTACGACACCACGACCGTGCTGCTTCCCGGCCACTATGCCGAGATCGACAAGCACGGCAATATCCTGATCTGGCCCGTTTCGAAGGGGAAGTGAGCACCATGACCGTCAAAGTCGATCCCATTACCCTCGATATCATCGAGAACGCGCTCAAGAATGCCCGCTTCGAGATGGACGGCGTCGTCGTCCGCATCTCGCTGTCGCCGGTCATTCGCGAGCAGCACGACGAATTCCCGATGATCTGCAACGAGCGCGGCCAGATGATCGTCGGCCAGTTCGGCTCCTACATCCCGTCCGTTGTGGAGAAGTTCCAGGGCGACATCAACGAAGGCGACATCTTCGTCTGGAACGATCCCTATGCCTGCAAAGGCTCGATCTCGCACAACAACGACTGGTGCGTGATGATGCCGATCTTCCACGAAGGGGTCCATGTCGGCTTCTCCTCGATCTTCGGCCACATGGTCGATGTCGGCGGCTCGGTGCCCGGCTCGATGCCGGCCAACGCCCGCACGATCTGGGAAGAGGGCCTGCGCATCCCGCCGGTCCGGATCTATTCGAAGGGCGTGCTGAACGAGGGTGTCCTCGACATCATGCTCAACAACACCCGCACGCCCGACATGAACCGCGCCGACCTGATGGCGCTGATCGCCGGCTGCCGCACCGCGTCGACCCGCGTCAAGGAACTCTGCGACCGCTTCGGCCGCGAGACCTACATGACCGCCTGCGACATGCTGCTCGACCGTACGCGCGAGGCCATGCGCGTCGTCATCAACAAGTATATCCCCGAGGAACCGGTCTCCTTCACCGACTATGTCGATGACGACGGCCTCGGCAACGGCCCGTTCCGGATGACGCTGACGATCTCGCGGCGCGGCGACATCGCGGTGTTCGACTTCACCGGCACGGACGACCAGGCGGAAGGACCGATCAACTTCCACATCCATGAAGGGCTCTGCAAGCTCTTCTTCGGTGTCTACATGATCATGTCCTTCGATCCCTCGGTGCTGTTCAACGAGGGCTTTTACGACCTCTTCGAGATCGTGCTGCCCGAGGGAAGCCTGCTCAATCCGCGGTTTCCCGCAGCCCTGTCGAACCGGCTCAACACCCATACGCGGTTCTTCGACTGCCAGGCCGGCGCGCTCGGCAAGTTCGTGCCGCAGCTCTCGATGGCGGCCGGCTATGGCACCAGCCCGCACTTCATCTTCTCGGGCCACGACGAGAACGGCAAGTATTTCCAGCTGATGGAACTGCTGTTCGGCGGCGTTCCGGGTCGGCCGAAGGGCGACGGCTTCGACGGCCATGCCTGGTGGCCGCTCTTCTCGGCGACACCGATTGAGTATATCGAAAACTACTATCCGGTTCTCGTCGAGAGCTACAAGCCGGTTCAGGATTCCGGTGGTCCCGGCCTGCATCGCGGCGGCGCCGGCATCGAGAAGGTCTACAACATGCTCGAGCCCGGCCAGGTCTCGATCCATGACGACCGCGAGGTCGTGCCGCCCTGGGGCATCAATGGCGGACTGCATGGTGGTACGTCGAGCAAGTGGATCGTCAAGGCGGGCGCGAGCGAACCGACCCGCATCCCCTCGAAGATCGACAACCTCAAGGTCGCACCGGGTGACCGGATCATCTACAAGACCGCCGGCTCCGGCGGCTGGGGCGATCCGCTCGAACGCGCCGCCGAGACCGTTGCCCGCGACGTCCGCTACGGACTGGTCTCACGGCAGCAGGCGCATGATTCCTATGGTGTCGTGCTGACCCCGGACAATGCGGTCGATGTCGCAGCCACGGCCGCGCGCCGCAAGGCGATCTCCGACGAGCGTGGCGCGCCCCCGCCCTTCGACTTCGGCTACACACCTCCCGAGCGCCAGGCCGCAGAGTGACCTGACCGCGAAGTGCGAACCGCCGATCCGACACTCGGCGGCTTGCCTTTTCGATGACCTAAACATTTTCAGTCGTATGCTGCATGCGGGCGGCCGAAAGGCCGCCCGCTTTTTCGTCCGCCGCGTCGCCCTCCGCGATCAGGCCTTGTCGAGGACGAAGCGCTCCAGCTTGCCGAGCGTCTGCTGGCCGAGCTCTATGGCGCCGAAGCCCCTCGCCTGGCGATATTCCTCGGCCGTGTTCATGACCATGCCGAGCGTCACCCGTGTCGTCTCGCCGAGATCCTCGAAGCCGATCCAGGCGTCGGCATGTTTCGGCCCGTTCTCGCCCCAGAGCAGCGTGTAGCGCAGCCCCGATTGCGGCCGGACTTCCTCGTAGCGGTGGTGATTGGGATAGACGGTGCCGTCGGGGCCGATCATGTCGAAGACCCATTCGCCACCGCTTCTGAGGTCGATCCGCTTCGTCCGGCAGGAAAAGCCGTCCGGCCCCCACCATTGCGGCAGGGTCTCGGGATTGACCCACGCGCCCCAGACGACCGCCCGCGGCGCGCGGATGATGCGCTCGATGATCATGGTCCGCTCGGCGACCGCGACCAGATTGCCGAGCCCGGCATCAAAGCCCTGCCGGTAGCCCGGCTCCATGTCTCTCGCGAGCGAGGAAAGCTGGACGGTGACGGCGATGCGGCTTCTGTCCTCGCCGCCCGAAAACCGGGCCGTCACCAGCGCCGCCGACTGGGACACGCCTCCGCTCGATACCAGTTCGGAATTGACGCTCGCAATGCCGGGTTCGATCGCCAGCCAACCCACCTCGCAGCGGATGTCGGGCTGGCCCGCGACCTTGCAGAGCGACACTTCGCGGCCGCCCGGCCGGCTGTCTGCCTCGAGGAATTCGACGCTCACGTTGGATGTCGGCGCGGCCCACAGCCGGCGAGCGGCCGGTTCGGTCCAGGCCTGCCAGGCGACCGACAGCGGCGCAGCGAGCTCCCGGGCGAAGGTCAGCGTCGCAAAACGGCCGTCGCCGTTCGTTTCGTCCGGTGCCCCGCGGCGCGGATGGGACTGTTCGTTCATGGCTTGCGCTCCTTCATCACCTTGACAACAAATGCATCGAACCGGTCGAGCCGTGCCTCCCAGACCGCGCGCTGCGCGTCGATCCAGGCCCGCGCCGGCTCGAGAGCGTCAGGCACGATGGCGCAGGTCCGTATCCGCCCGTCCTTGGCTGTCATGATCAAACCCGCTTCCTCCAGCACCGAGAGATGTCGCATCACCGTCGGCAACTTGAGCCCGGTCGGCTCGAAGAGGTCGGTCACCGTGGCAGGGCCCTCCCCGAGCCGCGTCAGGATCGCGCGCCGGGTCGGATCCGCAAGCGCATGGAAGAGGAGCGAGAGGTCGAGATCATGCTTAGCCATGTCGCTAAGTATCGCGGCGCGACAGCGCGCGCAAGCAAAAAGTTAGAGTATTTGCTAAGTATGGCCCAGCTGTGCACGGCGGGCCCGGCACGAACCAAGGTCGCGCCGGGCGAGGACCACTGATAACGATCGGAAAACGGGACGATTACCGGATAGCCGATCCCGTCAGGCTCATCGACGCGCTTGTGCCGAACCAGCCCTTATGTATCCGTGCTCTCGCTGCCGCGGCTGAGATCGTCTGGCCAGCGGTAGGCCGGCGGAACGGGAATGGTGTTGCGCCAGATCAGCTTGCCGACGATCGGCCGGTCGATGCCGCGCTCGATCGGCTGGTCGGGCTCGTCGAGATGCAGGATGGTGAGCGCCTCCTCGACCATCTGGTCGATCGGCTGGCGTACCGTCGTCAGCTGGTAGGGTGCGCGCCGTCCCTCGGGAATGTCGTCGAAGCCCGCCACCATCAGGTCCTCGGGGACCTTGAGATTGAGCCGGTGCTTGAGCGCGTCGAGCGCGCCCATGGCCATGATGTCGTTGATGCCGAACAGCGCATCCGGCCGGGCGCGGTTCTTGTCGGTGAAGAGGTTCAGCGTCGCGTTGAAGGCGGAGTCGTAGGAGGAATTGCCCTCCACCGAGATGATGTCCGAGCGCCTTATGCCGTCTTCCAGGAGCCTCTCGACGAAGCCGCGCACGCGGTCGGCGCTCGTCGTTCCCTTGGGGTCGCCGGTCAGCATGGCGAAGCTTCGGGCGCCGGCTGCGAGAAAGGCTTCGGCGATGAGCCGCCCGCCCGCGGCATTGTCGCAGCGGACGCCCGAGGCGTCGCTGCCCGGAATATAGCGGTTGAAGAGCACGATCGGGATGCCGCGCTCGTGGCAGAGGCTGGTCATCCGCGTCGAGATCTGCGCGGCGGTCAGCACGACGGCATCGACCTGGTAGGCGAGAAGATGCAGGATCGCCTCGTCGGCGTCGGTGCCGCGCTCGATGGTGAAGATCAGCACCTGCCGGCCCTGCTCCTGCAGCCGCTTGCTGAAGGCATGCAGCGTATGGACGTAGAACGGGTTGTTCATGTCGCCCAGGATCAGCGCGACGATGTTGGAGCGCTTGGTCGTCAGGCTGCTGGCGATGGAATTGGGGACATAGGCGAGTTTCCGCGCCGCCTCGAGCACCTTCTGGCGGGTTTCCTCGGAAATGCTGGAGCCGGGCGTGAAGGCGCGCGAGACCGCCGATTGCGACACGCCCGCCAGCGCCGCCACGTCGAAGGAAGTTGCCCGGTTGGTTGGTCGCGCCATCAGACGATCTCTCCAGACTCGGCTTCCGGCGAATGCGCATTCAACGGCCCCTCCCCGAGAAGCCGGCACGCCCCTGCAACGCCGCAGCACGGCGCATTTGTGCCATGGAGACAGGCCGATCACAAGCTGCGAATGCGCAAAATTGGTGGAGAAGACGTGCAAGAATCCGCCGGAGGGCGATTGACACGCGCTATGACTTGCGCAAACAATGCATACGTATTCATTGCAGGCATCTGCCACGGTGGCGGAGCCTCGCATGACGCTGGGGAACGACAATGTTTAAACGTGCTCTACTCACTTCCTTCACCGCGCTCGCGGCCCTCGCCTGTGCGACGCTCCCGTCCCATGCGGACGCGGTCTCGGACGGCATAGCCCGCGCCTCCGCCAATCTCGAGAAGTACCGTGCGAAGCCCGTCTTCGTCGCGCCGGGCGAGCCCTTCGACGCCAAGGCCTGCGCCAAGGGCAAGAAGATGCTCTCGATCCCGAACAATTCCGGCAACCCCTTCCTCAAGGGCATCATCGACCGCATGAAGACGGCCGGTGCCGAGGTCGGCTTGGAAGTCCGCGAATGGGAGAACCAGGGTCAGCCGAGCCAGTGGGTGCAGGGCGTCGAACTCGCCATCCGCGAGAAGTACGACATCATCGACCTGATCTCCGGCATCGATCCGGGCACGATCCAGCCGCAGCTGCAGGCCGCCAAGGATGCCGGCGTCAAGGTCATGACCTCGCATTTCTACGATCCGAGCTTCGAGCAGAACCCGGTCGTCTCCTCGTCGCTGACCATCGGCTTCGGCGAAATCGGCACGATCCTCGCCGACTGGTCGACGGTCACGCTGGAAGGCAAGGCCAATGTCGCGCTCGTCGTCTCCAACGAAGTGCCGCCGACCATTCCGCTGGTCGCCAACTTCAAGAAGCAGCTCGCCGCGAACTGCCCGGAATGCAAGATCGTGCAGGAAATCAATGTCGGCGTGACCGAATGGGGCACCAAGATCCAGCCGGCCGTGCAGTCCGCCGTGCAGGCCAATCCCGAGATCAACGTCGTCATTCCGATCTATGACTCGATGGCGCAGTTTGTCGTTCCGGCGCTCCGCCTCACCGGCAAGACCGGCGAGGTCAAGGTCGCGACCTTCAATGGCACGCCCTTCGTTCTCGATTACATCCAGCAGGGCGCCGTCGACATGGACATCGGCGAGAGCCTCGACTGGATTGCCTATGCGACCGTCGACGGCCATCTCCGCGACGCCTGCGGCATGAAGTCCCCGACGGCGCTCAACGTTCCGTTCTATATCTTCGACAAGGACAACGCCAAGGAAGCCGGCACGCCGGCGCAGTTCGACACAGGCTATGGCGATGCCTACAAGTCGGGCTTCCGCAAGCTCTGGGGCCTCGAGTAATGGCCCTCGCGTCGGCCTTGGCGGACCAGGATCCGACGACCGGCCCGGGAGCGCGAAACGCGCTCCCGGTTCTTTCGGTGAAGAACATCTCCAAGTCGTTCGGTGGTGCCAAGGCCCTCAGGAACGTCTCCTTTGACGTCCTACCCGGCGAGGTGCATGGGCTGTTGGGCAAGAACGGCTCGGGCAAGTCGACGCTCGTGAAGATCCTGGCCGGCTTCCACGCCCCCGACGAGGGCGGCGAGATCCATTTCAACGGCGAGAAGATCCCGCTCCCCGTGCGGGCGGAGGACTGTCGGCGCCTCGGCATGGCCTTCGTGCATCAAAATCTCGGCCTGGTGCCCTCGCTGACGGTGCTGGAAAATCTCCGCGTCGCCCAGCTGACCGATGTCAGGCGCCCCTTCATCAACTGGGCGGCAGAGCATGAGACCGCCCGGCGCGCCCTGAAGAGGTTCGGCCTCGACATCGATCCGCACGAACGCGTCGATCGGCTCTCGCCGGTGCAGCGCGCGCTGCTTGCGATCGTCCGCGCCTTCGAGGAGATCGATGCCGTCCGCGCCGTCACCGGCAAGCCGGGACTGGTGCTGCTTGACGAGCCGACACCCTTCCTGCCCGCGAGCGGCGTGGCACAGCTCTTCGCGCTCGTCCGCTCGATCACCGCGGCGGGATGCAGCGTCATCTTCATCTCGCACGACATCGACGAGGTGATGGACATCACCGACAAGATCACCGTGCTCCGGGACGGCACCAAGTCCGGCGAACTCGACCGCAGCGATGCGACCCATTCGAGGATCATCGAGATGATCGTCGGCAAGAGCTTCGCCCGCGTCGAACATGCGAAGGTCGATACGGCAACGCTGCCCGTCTTCGCCCGCTTCTCCGGTCTTGCCGACAAGATGCTCAAACCGACGGATTTCCATGTCGGCAAGGGCGAGATTCTCGGCCTGACCGGCCTGATCGGCTCCGGCTATGCCGAGATACCCTATCTCGTCTTCGGCGCCCGCCCCGCGAGCTCCGGCCGGATCGAGGTTTCCGGCAGACCCGCCTTCGAGCAGCGCCGCCTGACGCCGCGCGCGGCCATCGACATGGGATTTGCGCTTCTGCCCGGCGACCGGCAGGGTGCGAGCGGCGTCGACAGCCTGCCGATCGTCGACAACATGTTCCTGCCTGACGTCAGCCGCTTCTTCCGCGGCGGCAGGATGCGGAACGGCGAGATGGTGCGCAAGGCGCGCGAACTCGGCGCCGCCTTCGAAGTGCGGCCGAACCAGCCGGATCTCAAGCTTTCGGCGCTCTCGGGCGGCAATGCCCAGAAGGTACTGATCGCCCGCTGGATGAACCGGTCGCCCGCGCTGCTGCTCCTCGACGAGCCGACGCAGGGCGTCGATGTCGGCACCCGCCAGCAGATCTTCGCGGCTCTCCGCAAGGCAGCGGCCGAAGGCATGTCGATCATCTGCGCAAGCTCCGAAGCCGAACAGCTGGCGGAAATCTGCGATCGCGTCCTGGTCTTCGCCAAAGGCCGGATCTGCAACGAGATCACCGGCGACAGACTGACCAAGGACGAGATCTCGGAGGCCTGCTATGCTTCCGCCGGGCTCCCGGCCAGAGAAGAAGCCCCGACTGCGAGCTGAGACATGACCGACATTGCCAAGACCTCGACCACGCCCGACCGCCAGCCGGTCAACCTCACCCGCCAGTTCGAACGCTTCGCGCTGCTCATCGTCTGGGCGTTGCTGATCATCGGCTTCAGCATCGTGATGCCCAACTCCTTCTTCAGCTGGGGCAACTTCTCGATCATGTTCGCCTCCTATGCGCCGGCGGCCCTGCTCGCGCTCGCGATCATCGTGCCGCTCACAGCAGGCGACTACGACCTGTCGGTCGGCGCGACACTCACGCTCTCCGCCTCGACGATCGGCGTGCTCAATGTCTGGCACCAGATGCCGATTCTCCTCGTGCTCGCCATCGTGATCGCGATCGGCGTGTTCGTGGGCCTGGTCCATGCGCTGTTCATCATCTACTTCCGCGTCCCCTCGCTCGTCGTTACCCTGGGTTCGACGTCGCTGATGTCCGGCATCGTGCAGTGGATCACCAATTCCTCGACGATCGGCGGCATCGACAACAGTCTGATCATGGCCGCCGTCGGCTACCGGCTGTTCGGCATTCCCTATGCCTTCTACTATGCCTTGGTCGCAGCACTGGTGATGTGGTACATCTTCGACTACATGCCGCTCGGCCGGCGCCTGCTGTTCGTCGGCCGCGGGCGGGAAGTAGCACGCCTCAACGGCATCGCCGTCGACCGGGTGCGCGTCGGCGCGCTCGTCATGTCCGCCGTGCTCGCCTCGGCGGCGGGTATCCTCTATGCCGGCGTGCTCGGCTCGGCAGACCCCTATTCCGGCCTCAACTACCTGCTGCCGGCCTTCGCCGCCGCCTTCCTCGGCGCTACCACCATCCAGCCCGGCCGCTTCAATCCCTGGGGCACGATTGTCGCCGTCTATTTCCTCGCGACAGGCATCACCGGCCTGTCGATGCTCGGCATCCCGCTCTGGGTGACCAATGTCTTCAACGGCGCGGCGCTCATCCTGGCGGTCACGATCTCCCAGATCACCCGCGGGCGCGAACAGTCCGACATCGGCTGAAGCCGGATCCATCCCGACGCCGGGCCGGCCGCTGTCGGCCCGACGACCCTTTCGCATGCGGAGTTCCTCCATGTCCCCCTTTGTCTTCAACACCACGAAGAGCATCCAGTTCGGCGCGGGCTCGCTCGCCAAGCTCGGCGACCTCGCCCTGTCGGCGATGGGGACCCGCGTCCTGCTCGTCACTGATCCCGGAATGATGCGGACCGGCATGGTCGAGCGCGCGCTTGCCATCCTTACCGAAGCCGGCATCGCGCCGACGCTGTTCGACCGTGTCGAGGCCGATCCGCCCGAGGCCGTGATCCATGCTGCAGTCGAAGCAGCAAGAGCTGCCGGATCGCAGGGCGTCGTGGGCCTCGGCGGCGGCTCGTCGCTCGATGTCGCCAAGCTCGTGGCACTCATCGTCGGCGGCGGCGAGGACCTCAAGGCAGTCTATGGCGTCGGCAATGCCAGGGGCCCGCGCCTGCCGCTGATCCTGGTTCCGACCACCTCGGGCACCGGTTCCGAAGTGACGCCGATTTCGATCGTCACGACAGGAACCTCGGAGAAGATGGGGGTCGTCTCGCCGCTGCTGATCCCCGACATCGCGCTGCTCGACCCGGAACTGACCTATGGCCTGCCGGCCCCTGTGACCGCGGCGACCGGCATCGACGCGATGGTCCATGCCATCGAGGCCTATGCTTCCGCCAGCGCCAACAACAATCCGATCTCGCGGACTCTGGCGCTCCAGGCGCTGGAGCTGATGGGCGGCGCCCTGCTCGACGCGGTGCGCGACGGCGGCAACATCCGGGCCCGCTCCGACATGCTGCTTGGTTCTATGCTGGCCGGCCAGGCCTTCTCCAACTCGCCCGTCGCGGCGGTCCATGCGCTCGCCTATCCGCTCGGCGGTCACTTCCATATCCCGCATGGCCTGTCCAATGCGCTGGTCCTGCCGCATGTGCTGCGCTTCAACGCGGTGACCGCCCACGAGGCCTATGTCGATCTCGCTCCGCATGCCTTCCCCCGCCTTGCGGCTCTCCAGGGACAGGAGCGGGTCGCGGCCTTCTGCGAGGCACTCGCCGGCCTTTCCCGCGATTGCGGCCTGCCGCAGACACTGCGGGAGATGAAAATCACCGAGGACTGGCTGCCGAAGCTCGCGCAGGACGCGATGAACCAGACCCGGCTGCTGGTGAACAATCCGCGTCCCGTCGGTCTCGACGACGCGCTGGCCATCTACCGGGCGGCGTTCTAGGCGCTACCGACATTTAGGATCCCCAAATCAGATAATCAGTCCTTCAAAGGCTGCCCTTTAAAAAAGGGGCAGCCTGTCGATCCCGGCGAACCGATGCTGGCTTGAGCTTGCTGAGCGCTATGGCAAGCGGAAGACGTTGCACCAGCGCTTGAGTCGCTGGTGCCAAGCCCGGGCGCGGTGTCGCACCAAGGTATTCACCAGCGTTCTCCGGTAGGGTCGGGTTGCTCAAGAGCATCCGGGGAGAAGCTACTGATATGCTGGAAGGTCTCCGGCAGGAAAAGCCGTCAATCGTGATTTGCTGATTGGCATTCCATGCCTTCTGTTATGTGCGACGGCAATTTCCTTCGTTGAACTGTTGTCCCGCGAAAATCTTGTTCGACGGCGGGATTGGACGGACGAAGAGAAGCGCTGGATCGTCGAGGCCGAGGAGGGCAGAACAATCTTCACCGACCGGGGTATCGAGAGATCGAAGGAATCGGCACGTCCACGGGTCGAGCCCGCCATCGGTCGTTGCAGATCGATCATCTGGCCCCCAGTCGCGGTCATTCTCTGTACAACAGAGGGAGGTCGCCATCGGCCGCGCCGCCCTCAATCGAATGCAGGCCCCTGCACTCTCGAAATCCGTTCTTCAGCGACTCATCCAGCAACGCGACGATGCCCTCTGCCTCATTCGGCGAATGCACGTTGCAGAAACGCTCTCACGGGAGCAATTGCTTCCTCCGAGATTCCGTGACCGGTGTTGGGTACGCTCATGCGTCGAACTGGGATACCTGCCTCAGACAGCGTTGCTGCCGTTGCCTCGATCTCCTTCTCATCGAGAAAGTGGTCGCTGGCGCCGTTCAGGACGAGGAAAGGTGGCGTCGTTCGGACCTCGGCGGCAAGCGACTCCTTCCGTTTCATTCGGCCCGCGATGGCAACGACCCCCGCCAACTGCACGGCCCTTCGTGGGCCGACCTCGTAGCACACGCCCGCGCCTTGCGAGAAGCCCAAGAGCGCCAAAGAGGCCGGGTCGATCCCGCGGTCTGCCAGTTGTTCGTCGAGAAAGGTGTTCATCCGTCTCGCCGAGGCTTGCAGGCGAGCGTCGGCTTCCTCGGCGCTGGATCCGTCCAGTTCCGGGATCGTGTACCACATGCGCCTGCCGGGTCGTCCGGGCACGGGCTCTGGCGCGTCCGGGGCGAGGAATGCCGTGTCGGGGAGCGCATCGGACAGCGACTTGGCCAGCCTGAGCATGGAAGCTCCATTTGATCCGAAGCCGTGCAACAAAACGACAAGGCTGCGGGTCCGGCCGGAAGGCGCTGGAAGGTGGTGACCGTGCAGGGTCATGGCGAGGGCCTCGTCAACGCGATGCGGCGTAGGCGCGCCCAGAGGATGAACAGGGTCAGGGCCAGTACCGCTGTCTTCACCGGCAAGTCGCCGGTATTGCCTGCGGCAAGGTCAAGGCCCAGGGCCGTGACCTGCACGACAAGCAGGACTCCGGCCGAGGCGGTGATCAGTCCGCCCGGCAGGCGCACGATGCCCGGCAGGATCAGTCCAAGTGCGGCCAGTCCTTCGATCGCTGCCACCAGCCGCACCAGCCAAAGGGGGGCGCCGGGGATCCAGAGCAGATCCATCTCGGCCAGCGTCGCCGGGGATGACAGACCTTCAAGCCCGGAGGCGATGAAGAACGGGATGGCGACCAGCGCGCGGGCCGCCCAGAGGGCGATGCGCCAGGCAGGGTTGGGAGTGGCCGTGACCAAGAGGTTCACCTTTTGCGAAGCGCCGGGACCATCCGCGCCAGCGTGCCGTCCTTGCGGACGATCGTGTTGAAGACGGCGGCGAGACCATGGGCAATCGCCGCAAAGAAAAGCACTGTGCTGAAGATGAAGTGGACGCCACCAAGGGGCAGGATTCCGTTCCAGGTCAGCATGCCCGTGACGACCATGGCCAGCAGCAGGCCGTATAGCGCGTTGTGCATGATGGTCGCGATCCGCGCCTGGGCGGCCGAGGTGCCGGGCGCATGGCCGGGCGTGCCGTAGCGCCGGCGCAGGACCAGACGGGCGATAACGGCCAGCAGGATCGCACTGCCGATGCCGACATGGACCCAGGCCCAGGTCATGTCGCCGGCCTCGGGCACCTTACCCGAGCCGCGTGCGTCGACGACCCGGACAATAGCGTCGTTGAAGCCGATCTGCAGGATGACGCCGATCACGACGATCCAGTGCAGCCAGATCTGGGCGGGGCGGTAGGCGGCAGAAGTGTCGGGCATGACGGTTTCTCCGGGTTGGCGCTGGTGTTCAGGCAGCCGAGGGACGCGCGCGCAGGTACCAGTACCAGACGCGGTAGCATTCAAGCCCGATCAGCGGGCCAAAGTGGACAAGCGCCGGCGCCACCCCGCCCCAGTCGTTCAGCGCGGCCCAATGGGCCAGGGTCAGCACGGCGGCGGCATAGGTCCATCTTTGCAGCCATTTCCACCAGGTGCCCATCTGGCGGACGAACCAGTCGCGCGAGGTGACGGCGAGCGGCACGAAGATCAGGAAGGCAACCCAGCCGGTCCAGATGGAGAACTTGGGGAGTTCCGACAGCACCGGATCGAGCGCGGCCTTGTCGATCAGGTAAAGCACCGTGTGGAGGAGCGCGTAGCCAAAGGCTGCGACCCCCAGATAGCGGCGGTTCTTTTTCATCCATTTCGGGCCGCGCCACCCGCGCAAAAGCATCGCAAGCGGCGTGGCCATCATGGCGACGATCAGGAAGCGGGCCGAGAACTCGCCCGAGGGGTGGATCATCTCGTGGATCATTCCCGCCGGATCGTCCGAGATGAAGATCGCCACCGTCATCGCCACGCCGGGCGCCGCAAACAGCGCCCAGAGACCGTAGGGGTGGAGAAGACCGCGCCACAGCGGAGGCGCGTGGGCAGTCTTGATCTGGCTTTGCAGTGTCACGCTGCGCTCTCGTTAAGGTGGCGGTTCTTAAGCGGCGCTAGTATCAGGGTCACGCCCGCTGGATCGGTCCCGGTCAGAACGTCCGAGCCCGGAATTTCGGTCAGTCGCGCGCGCGCTGCGGCAAAAGTGGCGGCGTCGGTCGCCTCCAGCCGATAGGACAGAAGCCGCGCCGACTGAACCGGCGCTGGCTGCGCCCCGGGTCCGGCCCAAAGGTTCATGGCCAGCCGATGGGTATAGGGCGCCCCTGCCCCCATGTCGGCCATTCCGAAGTCCGGCAGCATCAGGTTGCGGGCAAAGCCCAGGGACTCGAACCAGGTCACCGCCGGGTCAAGCGCGGGTACATGCAGATGCAGATGCGCCACTGTGGCATCGCGGTGCAACGGATCTGCCGGCTTCTTGCCATCAGTTTGCGCAAGCTCGGCCCGGATATCCAGCCGCTCGCGCCCGCTGTGCGGCCGTCCTGCGGCATCGACCATGGCAAAGCGCCCGCCGGCATTGCTGAACCGACCAAAGCGCTCCGGTGTCTCCCAGGCGATCTCAATACCGTGGCCGTCGGGGTCATCAAGATAGAGCGCCTTCGACATCAGATGATCGACTGGCGAAAACGGGATGCCGAGCTCCAGAAAACGCAGCATCCGGCGCGAGAACTCGGCCTGCGAGGCCATGCCGAAGGCCACATGGTACATGCCTGCATGGCCCCGAGCGACCGATCGGGTGGCGCCGGGCGCCAGCACCACCAGCGTCCGATCAAGGGTGCCGAGCGCGAGGCCCGGTCCGTGGTCCGGGCGGCGGACGAAGCCGATCACTCCGGTCCAGAACGCCTCGGCACGGTCGAGATCGGTGACCGACAGGGTCAATGGGCCCCAGCTCAGTCGCTCCGGAAGATTGTCGGCTGCACGTTGCCGGGCGAGGGCGAGTGCTGGCGTGTCCATGTCGGTCTCCTCTACGCAAAGATCAGGCGCGGGGTGCAATCGGCGCCTTGCGGCTACGGCCCCAGAGGACGAACACGGCCAGCGCAACATAGATCAGGTTGAAGGGCAGCGGTTCGAACTCACCGCGCACCGCATGGAACGGAATGGCCAGCGCCTGAATGGCAAGAAGGCCAGCGGCGGCCCAGACGGTCAGCTGCGGCTTGATACGAGTCGCGGCCGGCAGGATCAGTCCGATCACGCCGAGTACTTCCATGATGCCGATGAACCGGGGCAGCGCAGTCGGCACTTCGGACATCCAGACGGCTCCCATCTTGGCGGCCTCTTCAGGCGACAGGAAGTGGAACCACGCACCCATCAGGTAGAGAGCGGCAAGCGCTATCTGTCCCACCCAGAGGACGATGTTCCAGCCCCGGCCGGTGGTCGGTGCGATGTCGGATGTCACGGTCATTGTCGATCTCCGTCTTGGAGGGCGTCTGCCCGGTTGTATGGATCGGCTTGTCTCCATTGCGTGCCGACATCCGCGCTCGGTGGCAGAGATCAGCCATTCTGGAGACTTGATGGAATGCACAATAACAATGTCATCGGCGTTGATCATTCACGCGGTCGTTGATCCAGAGTTTCCTCTGGAGAAATGATGAAAGACACCTTTCTGAGCAACCGGGTCTTTGCAGCCGTGGCCGAGATGAAGAGGTTCCTCACCGTCGCCGAGCGAATTCCTGGATTTCAAAGCTGGTCCCGACGGGCTTCGTGTCACTCGGGGTCATTTGATCCCGGCAGGAAGGGTTCCCAGTACGTCATTCACCAATACGAAACGCTGCATCAAAATTTCGGGCGATGATCTACCGCTGGCGAACCAATACCTTCTTCTCATCGGAGCGTATGGTCACGGCGATCGTGCTACCCGAAGACCGAAACCCCCTCAGGCCCACTTCGCCATTCAGGAGATCGAAAATGTCCAACGTTACCCGCCGCGCCACGATGGCCCTTATCGCCGCCGCCGCGACCCTGCCGTTCCTTGGCGGGCCGGCTTCCGCAGAAACCGACTACAAGACCAAGATCCAGCTCTTCTACGACACTTTCCGCAAGAACGACCCGGCAATTCTGGACCAGATTATCGCACCGGACTGGGTGCGGGTTCCCACCACCCCGGACGTTGAGCCTGGTCGCGAGGGCTTCAAGAAGATCGTGCCGGGCTTCGCCAAAGTCTTCACCAACGCCAAGCTCATTGCTGAAGACACGATCCAGGAGGGCAACAAGGTCGTCGTCCGGTCGACTTACACTGCCACGCAGGCCGCCCCCTTCATGGGCTTCCCGTCCAAGGGGCGTACCTTCACCATCATGACAATCGACATCCACGAGTTCAACGACCAGGGCCTGGTTCAGACCACCTGGCATCTCGAGGACTGGACGGGTGCCCTCTTCCAGATGGGCGCCTTCGACCCGAAGTAGACAGACCATCTCAACGGAAGAGAATGACCAGACCCGCCCGGAGCAGGGGCTCCGGGCGTTCACTCAGGCCTCATGAAGCGGATCGCCGTCGCCCGCAACTTTGATCCTAGGTTGGAAGCGTCTTCGACACGATCCTCCTGGTGCCGCCAGGCCCGCGCTGGCATGGGCCGATATCTGACCCTCTACAACAGCCGACGCCCCTATTCATCGCTTGGCTGGAAGACGCCGGATCAGGCGCTACTTCAATGCGCGGGCTCCGGATGGGTGAGCACCGTTTGCAGGCGGGAGGGAGACTGCGCTCCCACTCGTGAGATCGTCAGCCAGCATCGAGTGCGGGATAGTCGATGTAACCCTCGGCACCACCTCCGGCATAGAACAGTGCCTGCCGCACCGCATTGAACGGCACATTCGTCCGAAGGCGGTGGACAAGGTCAGGGTTGGCAAGCGCCATGACGCCGAGCGCCTCGATGTCGACAAGCCCTGCCGCAACATCCGCGCCCACCTGCTCACGCCTGCGACCAGGGCGGTTGAGAACCAGAACGCCGTTGAATGCCTTGCGGATCTCCTCCAGCAGCGGGTCGTTGCGGACATAAAGGATATGGAGATAGGCCAGACCCATCGTGTTGAATTCCCGAACAAGATGACGGTAGAGATCGTCATTGTTCTGGCCCTCGGCGATGCCACCGGTTGGAAGCCTTTCCGGAAGGCACGCCCGAAGAGCTATCCACATATATTGAATGAGTTTGACACGGACGACATCTGACCCAAATTCCAGTCTTTCGGCGAGGCAGAGTCGCTGTTTGCCGAACGCTTTGGCGAGATCACTCTGGACGAGATTGCCCCGCAGGGGCCGGAGTCTATCGCAATGCACATAAAGACTTGAGGCCGTTTCCCCGGTTGCTCCCACCACGCCATTTGGCTTAGAGAAAAGGCGCCGAGGCTCTAATCGCCGCCGGATGAAAGTTCAGTGGCAGGTCACCAGCAGCACGCCTACTGTACCTCTACAAAGTCACATCCATCGTGCCGCGTTTCAGACGCCGCCAAGCCCCCGGCGGTAGTCCTGCACGTCGGGAAAACACGCGTGAAAAATGCGCTTGGTCGGCAAAGCCGCAAGCGACAGCTATTTGCGCAATGGGCTCGTCCCCACCGATCAAGAGCTTCATGGCCCGATCGGTCCGGCAGCTCAAGATGAAGGCATGGGGTGACATGCAAAAGGTGTCCCTGAAGGCGCGATTGAAATAGCTTGTGCTGAGCCCGGCTTGCTCCGCCAAGGCCTCGCTACGGATCTGCTCATTCAAGTGCTCATCGATGAACGCTCTGATTCGGCTCGTCTGCCATGGAGCAAGGAGACAACAGACTTTTTCCCGCTTTGGGATGGAACCCTGCAACGCTTGAAGCAGAACCGAGACTTCGTTCAACTTCATCCCGGTCGCCTCCGGATCGCGCGTCACAAGCGTGGCGGCGTCGTGGAGGAGAGCCTGAATTCTCGAGGCCCTAACGTCTGTCATTTCATATTTGCCGGTGACGACAGTCAACGAAAATCTCCCGCAGGCTAATATCGAGAATTATCCTAGGGAGATCTTCTTCGGGAGGTGAGGTTAAGCGCAAATAATTACTCGAAAAATATTGTAAAACCCGAAGCGAGCGACGTGGGTTTTCCTGAAATCTGTAAATTTTGACGGCAAAATAGAAAATGAGACTCGTTGGGCTCGTCAGCGCCGCACTGTGTTTCCGACCAATGCGATTCAGACCGCAACAAGGTCACACATCGCATAGGCAGCGCATTTTTCATCGCGCTTTACATCTTTTTGCACGGCAGCATCCCAACTTCTGATACTGTTCCCACAAAATATGCTAAACTCTGGGTGAGAAGTTCGATTTCTTCAATACGCATCTTGTGGTGCCGAAGGAGCGGCGAGTGACCGTATTGCGAGACAAACCGAGTGGGGGGTTATTCAATCATGCCCCCAAGCGCGGTGATATGTCGGAATCGCGGGATGCGCGGAACTCCAGTATTTCAAGCGTTCCTGATGGGCTGTCGATACAGATCGGACCATTCACGCTTTATCCCGACCTTCACGTTCTGCATCGTGCCGGTGAACCGGTCCGCATCGGCGGTCGCGCCTTGTCACTACTTGTCACCCTGGCTGAAAAGCGGGGCGAACTCGTAAGCAAGGAAGCTTTGATCGCGCGCGTATGGCCAGAGACGTTCGTCGAAGAGGCAAACCTCCGGGTCCATATCGCGGCGCTGCGGAAAGTTCTCGGCGACACGACTGATCCACCGCAATATATCGCGAATGTCAGCGGCCGCGGCTATCGGCTGATTGCCGCCTCGTCCCGGGAGGAAGATAGGGCGCCGCGCACGGCGACACTGACGCGCCTCATAGGTCGGGACAAGGAAGTGGAGACGCTCGCAGAGCGCGTGACGCGCCGCCGCCTCGTCACGATTTGCGGTCCGGGCGGCATAGGCAAGACGTCCGTTGCCTCCGTGGTCATCGGCGGACTTCAGGAGTCGTTCCAGGACGGGATCGTAAAGGTGGACCTCGGTGCTGCAGCAGCGGAGGAGTCAAGCCTGCCGCAGGCCATCGCCATGGCGCTCAAAGTTTCGACTACGGCTTATGATGGACCTGTCGCACTCGGCGCTTTTCTCAACGACAAGAACCTGCTGCTGGTATTGGACAATTGCGAGCACATCATCGACGCGGTCGCAGAGATGACAGAACTCTTGCTGCGCCGAGCGACCCGGCTTCACATTTTGGCGACTTCGACAGAGCCGATGCGCGCTGAGGGGGAATGGGTCTTCCGTCTTTTGCCACTGGAAGTTCCATCAGAAGCGGAGAATCTTCTGGCGCACGAAGCATTGGCGATTCCGGCAGTCGAACTTTTTGTTGAACGGGCGGCGGCTTGCTCAGAAGCTTTTCGTTTTACCGATGCCGATGTGCCGCTGGTCACAGAAATCTGCCGCCGGCTCGACGGCAACGCCCTTGCGATTGAAATTGCAGCTGCGAGCGTCGAAGCGTTCGGACTCAAGGATCTTGCCGAGAATTTGGATGATCGATTCGAGATCCTCGTGCGTGGACGCCGGACCGCGGCACCTCGACACCAGACTCTCCGCAACTTGCTAAACTGGAGTCACGGAACGCTCACACCGAGCGAGAAAGCAACACTCAGGAGGCTGTCGATTTTCCGGGGCGGGTTTACCCTTGACGCCGCACGGGAGGTCGCCGCGATCGAAAACAACGCTTTGGCGGTTGTCAACGACGTCGCGAGCCTCGTGCGTAAATCGCTGCTTTCGGTAAAGGTCGACGGAGCCCAGGCCACCTATCGATTGCTCGACAGCACGCGCGCCTACGCCTGCGAGAAGGCATCAGAAGCGGGCGAGTTGACAGCACTAAATGGTCGACACGCAAACTATTTCGAATCCCTGCTTGAGCGCGCGGATGCCGACTGGACCCGAATGCCGCGCGCGGTCTGGATGGAAAATTACAGTCTTGTGCTGGACGATGCCCGGGCTGCCACCGATTGGGCGTGGACGGCTGAACGCGATATCGGGCAGGCCTTGCGCCTGACAGCGTTGCTGCTGCCACTTGGCTACCAGTTCGCCCTGGTGGATGAGCTTGACAGACGTGTCGGGCAGGCGCTGGCCCGGGCCTCCGAAGCCTCGCCCCGTCAGCTATTGGCCGAGATTCGACTGAACGTTGCCTATTCAGGCATGCGGCAGAGCCGCGATATCGAGCTTCTTAACAAGGACGCGGCTCTTGAACAGGCCATCGCGCTAGCACGGGAGACAGGCGACCCTTCGCTGCAAGCCGCGCCGCTCATCAAATATGCGACGCACGAGCTGACTCTTGGCCGCTACGCCGCTGGCCTGGCCTATGCCGAACGCGCTTCCGATTCACTTGCACACACAAATGACCACCTTGCGCAGCTGGGCGCCGACCGCGTGCTGGCGCAGGCCACGAACATGACCGGCGACCACGAGCGTGCGATATTGTATGCGCGGCGGGCGATTGCTAACCCGGCGCTGAATATACCGCTCAGTTTCGGATCGATGCAGATCGACAGGCATGCCTCCATGCGCGTCGTTCTTGCTCGTTCGCTCTGGATACGGGGTTATGCTCGGCAGGCCAAATCAGCGGCGTTGGAAGCTTTGGGCTGGGCTCGCAGGGATGGTCCGCATGCCGTTGCCCTAGCACTTGGCTTCGGTGCGTGTCCTGTCGCGATATGGTCGGGCTTCGATGAGGAAGCCGAAGGCATGACCGGTGAACTCCTCGAACAGGCGGAGCGCTTTGCGCTGCCTAACTGGCAGCTTTGGGGCGAGATATTCAACATGGTGCTGGCGCGCCGTCGTCATGATCAGCCTCGGTCCGTTCCACCTGCGGTGTCGCTGCAGTCGGATACGCTTGCCACTTTCGATCCGCATATGCTTGACGAGGCGACGATGCAACGCGCCCGAGCCGGCCTGGCTGGATGGGCCAATCCAGAGATTTTGCGCGCAATGGCACTGCGGACGCTTCGATCAACCCGGTCCAATCGCATGGCGGACGCTTCCGCTCTTCTCGATCAGGCCATGGACCAGGCCGTTCAGCAATCCGCACTTGCCTGGCAACTCCGTATTGCCATGACCGTGGCGGAGATGCACCGCAAAGACGGAAAGCCGGCTATGGTGCAGCAGGTGCTGGAGCCCGTGTACGAACGGCTGACCGAGGGTCATAACACGACAGACGCCCTCCATGCCCGAAGCCTGCTCGAGGGCCGGCAGTAAACGGATCTGTCTGAGGCGGACTGGGCTTTCGTCTTGCGCTTTGGAGACAGCGCCACCACCTTGGAGCACGTCGGCGGTGCAGCGTCGGATATACCGGGTCGAAGCGGTGCATCAGCGTCGCTTCAACCTGGTAAATGACATCAGGTGATCGCTCGCCCCGACTCTCCGCGGGGGCCGAAGATCGCTACGATAGCCACAAAAGCCAGAAGCGTTGCGGCAATCACGACGAACATTGCCAACGGACCATGCGCGTGAAGCAGAGGCAGCAGTGCCAGCGGCACGAGCGCCGAGGCGAGTCTGTTCGCAGCCCAGCCCCAGGATGCCCCTTGCGCTCGGCGGTCGGTCGTGAACATTTCTGCGGCGTAGAGCACAATAATCGGCGTGAACAGGTTCACCAGAAGATTGAACAACAGTCCCGTTGCCATTATCGAGACCGGGCTATCCACGATCGCGAAGACGACACCGAGGGCTCCCATTCCGATCGCCAGCAGGATCAACGCGGAACGCCTTTCGACACGGTCAACGACGAATCCGCCAATGATCGTGCCGAGCAGCGGACCGAAAGTCGAAACGCCGACATAGAGAATCGAATCCTTTGGATTGATGCCTTTCTCGACCAGCACGGCACCGGACAACGTGCTGAATCCCACCGTCGCCCAGGGCATGAGCAAATAGGCGACGATCAGAAATGCCAGGCTTCGTGCAAACGCTGACTGCGACATTGAGGCATCGGCAGACGTCTTCAGTTTTTCGGACTTAGCCGGTGCCGTACGTCCCACCGTCGGGGATGCGGAAAATCGCGCCAATGCCTTCATGGCCTCATCCCTGCGCCCCTGCGTCAGCAGCCAGCGCGGAGATTCGGGAACAAAGCGGAAGAGAATGGCGCAGAGGGCCGCGCCCGTGCCGGCGATGAGGAACGCCCATCGCCACGCTTCGAGACCGAGCGGTGTTGCTGTATCCAGGCCGCGAACGAAGAATATTAGTCCAGGGGGCCCCAGATACCCGATCGCAACGGCGATCAGCACAAGGGGACCACGTCGCGATGCCGGAAAAATGTCGGTCATGAACGCGATCATCAGAGGCGGATAGGCACCGAGCGCAAACCCCGAAAGCCCACGAAAGAGAATCAGCGTCTGGGTGTTGGGACTGCTGCCCGCGCCTATCGATGTGACCGCAATGATGATCAATGACCAGAACAGCACCCGCTGCCGGCCGTGTCGGTCCGCAAGCCATCCGAGCACGGGCGCTCCACCAATGGCGCCGACATAGACGGCGGCCAGCAGCCAGGCCAATTCACTCTGACTGATGGCATTCGGCGGAGCCGAGAAGATGGCCGAAAGGATACCGCCAAATGCGATTTCCGCGAGATCGAAAGAAAAGCCGGCGGCGCAGACAAAAAGAATAAAGATATGTAGACGCGTTAGCGGCAGGCTGTCGATTTGCGGTTCTGCGCCAGATGCCTCGGTCCCGTTGTGAATGCCCGTCACGTCGTATCCTCAGTTTCGGCGTGAGGATTCGCGGCCAAGGTTCTTTAGCGTTAGTAAATTAATGAAAAATCTTGCAAAGGCGCTCGCGACGAACGCTGTTCGCTTGCTTAGCAATCCTTCTCGGAACTGGGCCGGCTCGAAGGTGCGAAGCCGCCGACGCTTGAGCAGATATTTCCCCAGGACTGATCTTCGCTGAGAAAACCGTCGACGTTTCTCGTTGCCGCTCCGCGACAAGACTGAGCTGAGGTTCTTGGTGCCGCGAGGGACGCTGGTTCGACCCAGACTGCGATGGCCAAACTCGATTTGGCGCGATTTAGACAAAGCAAGATAAGAATCGTCAAGATTCTCGCCCGCCGTTCTGCGACTTCCCGCTTGCAAACGGAGGTAACCCAAATGAAGCAAATACTACTGGCAATGCTTGCCTGTGTCGTCCTGGGCGGCGACGCGCTGGCGGAATCATTCGTCTTTCCCAAATCCTTCAGGACCGAAGAGATCAAGACGAACGGCACGACACTTCACGTGAGGATCGGAGGCAAAGGCCCGGCGGTCCTTATGGTGCACGGCTATGGCGACACAGGGGACATGTGGGCCCCTCTGGCCGAAGCGATGATGACCGACCATACCGTGATCGCTCCCGATCTCCGCGGCATGGGACTTTCGAAGGTGGAGACTGAGGGCTTCACCAAGGTCAACCAGGCCGCGGATCTCGCTGGCCTGCTTGACGCGCTGGACATCAAGCAGGCAGACGTCGTCGGCCACGACATCGGCAATATGGTCGCCTTCGCCTTTGCGAAGGCCCATCCTGACCGAACCAGGAGCCTCGTGGTGATGGACGCTCCCGTTCCCGGCGTCGGACCATGGGAAGAGGTGCTGAAAAATCCGCTGCTCTGGCATTTCCGTTTCGGCGGGCCGGACATGGAGCGCCTCGTGGCGGGAAGAGAGCGCCTCTATCTGGATCGGTTTTGGAACGATTTCTCCGCGAAGCCCGCCCGCTTTACCGAAGCTGCGCGCGCGCATTATGCGGAGCTCTACTCCAAGCCGGGACGGATGCATGCGGGGTTCCAACAGTTTGCGGCCTTCGACCAGGACGCGATCGACAACCGTGCCGCACTTGAGTCCGGACGCTTGCAGATGCCAGTGCTGGCTGTCGGCGGTGACCACTCGTTTGGTCCGACCATGGCATTCGTGATGCGGTTTGCCGCTGACGACGTCCACCAGGCTGTCATCGCAGACTCCGGGCACTGGCTGATGGAAGAGCAGCCCAAAGCGACGGTCGCCACCATTCGCGCCTTCCTCTTGAGCACAGCTTCGAATGAACTGAAGCAGGTCCGCCTGACCGCGGAAGACGTGGCAGCGCTTGGCCGGGACGCCGCAGGGGCGGGAACGTCGAAGCTCAAAGGTGTCGAGATGATCGTGCTCTCCGGTAACCCGAACGAGCCAGGTCCTTACGCCATCGAGCTTCATGTGCCGGCAAACACCAAGATCGCGTCCCACACGCATCGCGACAACAGGACAGCGCTGGTCGTCTCGGGCGAATGGCACTTCGGCTACGGCCCGAAGGCGAATGAAAAGGCCACATCGATCCTTGGACCCGGTGGCTTCTACACCGAGCCGGCAAACGCTGAGCATTTCGCCTTCACGAAGGACAAGCCTGCAGTCGTCTACATCACAGGCCAAGGACCGTCCGACACCCACTATGTCGACGCTGCCGAGGCGCCGTCAGAAAATCAGTAGGAGCAGGCCATGACATCTTTCTCCAAACCCCGCGATCCGCGTGACGACCATCTGCTGACACCTCAGAACGCGGCTATCGTCATTATCGACTTCCAGCCCGTACAGGTCGCTTCGATCGCCTCACGCCCCAAGCGCGAACTGGTCGCCAATATCACGGCGCTTGCCCGCATCGCCAAGCTCTACGACATGCCCGTCATTCTCTCGACGGTTAACGTCGACACGGGCCGGAACCAACCCACGATCCATCAGATCACGGACGCCCTTCCGGGAGTCCAGGCGATCGACCGGACCTCGATCAACGCGTGGGAAGACGAAGACTTCAATCGCGCGGTCAAGGCGTCCCATCGCAACAAGCTCGTGATGGCGGCTCTCTGGACCGAGGTCTGCCTCGTCCATCCGGCGCTAGACGCCATCAACGAGGGATTCGAAGTCTATCCGGTCATCGATTGCGTCGGCGGGACCTCGATGGAAGCGCACGAACTCGGAGTCCAGCGCCTTGTCCAGGCCGGCGGCAAGCCGGTTTCATGGGTGCAGTTGATCTGCGAGCTGCAGCGCGACTGGAATCGACAAGAGACGGTGCCAGGCTTTTCCGAGATTTTGTTCGCGGTCGCAGGCCACTGAAAGTTTCCAAACAGGAGAACAACACCATGAATCTGTCTACTAAACTCCGTCTTGGCGCCGTGGCGCTGACGACTTTCGCGGCGGCGTCCGACCTGCCCGCTCAGGCCGCGTCGAACCCGCCCACGACCGTTGTCCTTGTGCATGGCGCGTTCGCCGATGGCTCCAGCTGGAGCAAGGTCATACCGTTGCTTGAAGCCGAGGGACTGCGCGTCGTGGCGGTTCAAAACCCTCTCGCTTCTCTCGCGGGCGACGTGGAGGCCACAAAGCGCGTGATCGACATGCAGCCGGGTCAGGTCGTGCTGGTCGGCCACTCATGGGCGGGCGTCGTGATCAGCCAGGCCGGCGTCAGCGAAAAAGTAAAGGCTCTCGTCTACGTGGCGGCCTTCGCGCCGCCCAAAGGGGTCTCCATCAACGATCTCGGAAAGGGCCAGCCGCCGGCACCCTGGCTGGCCGAGCTTCAGCCCGATAGCGCAGGTTATCTCCGCCTGAGTGACGAGGCGGTCGCAAAATACTTCGCACAGGATCTCCCGCGGCAGGACATCCGCGTCGTCGCAGCGACACAGGGCCCGGCCTTCTCCGGCATTTTCGACGAGAAGATCACCGAGGTTGCCTATGAGACAAAGCCGAGCTGGTATGTGGTCGCCGGCAAGGACGGGATGATCCCACCTGACGCACAGCGCGCCATGGCAAAGGCGATCAACGCCAAGATGACGGAAGTCTCCGCTAGCCACGTCGTCATGATCTCCCAGCCGGACGCCGTTGCGGCTGTGATCCTGGATGCCGCGAAAGCAAAGTAGCTGGCACCTCGGTGTCATTCATGACGTCCCGCGCCCGCGGGGCGTTCATGCAGTCTGCGTGAAACCTTGAATCCCGGAGAACGGACATGGACTTGAAATTGGGTGGGAAGACGGCTGTCGTCACCGGTGCGACCGGCGGTATCGGGCTTGAGATAGCCCGCACGCTTTCGCGGGAGGGTGCGACAGTGATCATCCTGGGCCGCTCGAAGGAAAGGCTTAACGCGGCGGTCGAGAACATCCGAGCCAGTGACGGAGCCAACGTCACGGGACTGCTGGCCGATGCAGCTACCGACGCTGGCGCCTCGGCACTCATTGCGGCCATTCCGCAGATCGATATCCTGGTCAACAATCTCGGTATCTATGCACCGAAGGATGTGCAGGACATCAGCGACGCCGAGTGGCGGGAGATTTTCGAAGTCAATGTCATGAGCGGCATTCGGCTGTCACGCGCTTATATGCCCGGGATGTTTGAGAGGAACTGGGGCCGGGTGATATTCATATCAAGCGAGTCCGGATTGATGACGCCGGTGGAAATGGTTCATTACGGCATGACCAAGACCTCTCAGCTCGCGGTCGCCCGCGGCCTGGCAATCACCACGAAGGGCACAGGCGTAACGGTCAACTCAATCTTGCCCGGTCCGACCCGATCGGAGGGAATCCTGGATTTCCTGCGCGGGCTTTCCACCAACGCGGATGCGACTCCCGCCGAACTCGAAGCTGATTTCTTCCAGAAGCACCGTTCAACGTCTCTTCTGCAGCGTCTGATCAATCCGGAAGAGATCGCTAACCTCGTCGCCTTTGTTGCCAGCCCGCTTTCGTCCGCAACCAACGGAGCCGCGTTGCGGGTGGATGGCGGCGTCACGCCGACAATCGTTTGAGGTGGACGCTGCTATCGTCCGGTGATCCCTTCCGTGGACGCATCCGCGCTGTCAGGTGCCGGCCGACGTCTGCCCACGGCCCCAGTGCTTCGCCTGATCCGTGTCTGCTATCGGGAAGACACTGCAGTGTGCCGAATGGTTGATTTGAGGGCGCAAAGCCGCCGCGACCCCGCTCGGCTGACGCGAAAGCTCTACGTTCGATCGCGCAAGACGTGCTTCACCTAACGAGGAAGAGGACGGAGCCGAGCGGTCCTGTTGATGGGTATCTCAGGCATCGAGCATGTTGCAACACCTGCAGAGCATTCCAGGCATCCAGAACGACGATTGCCCGCAGCACTGGCGGAAGGTCTTCGGTTTCCGCAAGCACCACGCGCCACTCGCCGCGCCGCTCGGCCTCATCCGAGTCGAGATCGTAGACCAGCGGATCCTTCTGCCGCTCGCCTCGCTGCCTGGCAGAACGCACGTCCGTGATCACAGCCTCGGAGCGGGCAAGCACCCCGTCGATCGCCGCGAACTCCGCAGCCAGCGGGTCAGCGTCCTGGCCCCTCTCACCGGCCTCCCCTTCCCCAGCCAATGCCGAGCCGCCGGACGCTGATGATGCGATTGGCATTTCGGTCTCGGTCGTTGGCCCCAAGGCCACGCTGCTCTCCGCTCCAAACGATCGAAGGCTGTGGAGGCCATCCGGGTTCAGCGCCCAGCCGGGCGGTTGCGATGCGATCCGCTGGCGGCTGCGGAACGTCGGGCGCGATCGTCAGCTCCTGGCTCGGCGTCCTGATATTCTGCCCCCATCACGCAGCATCGGGTCCTCAAGATGGACGAGCGCGCCATCGATCCAGAGCGATGCGCAGGCAGCGGCGAAACCCATCCGTTCGATCCATCCACTTCCGACCGGAGACCGGGCAATGCGCTCGTCGAGCCGCGCCGGCGCGACGCCTTCGTGGGAAATCGGTCGCAACAGCCTTGTGATCGGCATTTTGGCGACATCATAAAACTCTGAATTTATGGTAATAAAAGCGTTAATTGAATTCTATAATATAATTAATATTCACCACTATATGGTTTACAGAAACCTAATATCATAATCGATAAGGTATAAGTATCGAAAGTCATGGCGTTTTGCGTGGAGGGACACAATGGCAAGTCGACCCTTTTTCACGGGTACCAACGGGACGCCTGGATTGGCCCGCACCACCGGACGACGGTGCGGTCTACGGGCGCTGGCAACCATGGGAGCTGGGCCGGGTTGATTGAAACGTCAACTCCGGTGTCCCAGCAATCGCAACAGCTCTTGCGCCAAATGAAGGCCTCAATTCACGTGGGCCGAGCGCGACAGACTCTCACTGTCTGAGAAAGTGACGCGTTGCGGGCGAGCCTAGAGCAAGTCGTCGGCGCGCTCAGGGCATACCCATCGCAAGGGAGATCGGCCTTGGCGCCGAAGAACTGCAGACACTTTGCCTTCAGGGAGCGCCTGCGATCGCCCGGGATCACAAGCGAAAGGGTTCGAGCAGACCGGAAGCTTGGGGCGGGCAGCGATCTGTTCATGTCCGTCACTCCGCGGCAAGGGGTTGCGTCACATCAAGGATCCTCCTGATCTCGGGGCGGCAGGAACCGCAGTTCGTTCCGGCGTTGATTTCTGCTCCGATGGCCTCGACCGAGCGGCAGCCGCGTCGGGCGGCGGCATCGATCTCGTTGACGCCGACCGAAAAGCACGAGCAGACGATCGCACCTTTGTCCGGCATACCGGCAGCCGGCCTGCCAGCAAAGAGCCGGGAACGGGCCTGACGGTCGCCATGGCGTCGTCCAAGCTGGTCGACTGCCCATTGCCGCGATACCGACACGGGATGCGGGGAGACAAAAAGGGCGACCAGCAGCCTGTCCCCATCGAAGCCGAGCAGGCGATGGTCACCTGCCTGCTGGTCAACGTAACCGGAAAACTCACGGTCATCCCCGAGCTGCAGGCTGCGCCGCAGCCAGCTCACCCAGCCGTCGGCAGGGGTATCGCCTGCAAACTCCAGTCGGTAGCCGTCCTCGGTCCTTGCAATGGCCCAGTAGGTAAATGGCAGGTCGCGCGGACGCGTCACGGCGACTAGGAAGCCGTGGGCCTCTGCCTCGTGCCGCGCGACCGAAGCGCGGCCCATCTTCAAGGCCGGCTGACCGGACACAGGATCGACCCTGGAGTTGACGATCGTATCGACGCGCGCGCTCGGCGCCGTCTCTCCCGTCCAGTGCATGGGCACGAACAAGGCACCCGGAATCTGCCGTTCGGTCAGGAGGGCCCTTACGACGATCGACCGGCCGTTTTCGCCATCGATGCGCACGAGATCAGCATCGCCGATCTTCAGGTCGCCGGCGTCCGATGGATGGATCTCGCAAAAGGGCTCGGCGATATGCGCAGAGAGCCGCGCACTCTTTGCGGTCCGGGTCATCGTGTGCCAATGGTCTCGGATCCGGCCGGTGTTCAGAGTGAAGAGATGGCACTCATCCGTTTCTTCAATCGCCGGCGTCATGACGGGCACAAGTCGCGCCCGCCGGTCCGCGGTATAGAAGTCGCCATCGGCGAAAAAGCGGGGCTGAGAGGAGCCGTCCCGTCGCAGGGGCCACTGAAACGGCGCAAGCTCATCATAGCCGAGATCGTCGATCCCGGCATGGGCGCCGATATCGAAATCGCGCTCGCCCGCGTTTTCGAAGCTGGAAAGTGCCGCATGCTCGGCAAAGATGTCCGAGGGGCCGCGATAGCCAAACTGCGCAGCGAAGCCCATGCGCTTGCCCACTTCCGCGAGCTGCCACCAGTCGGGCCGTGCTTCGCCGGGAGCCGCCAGAAATGGCCTCTGCCGGGAGATACGCCGTTCGGTATTCGTGACCGTTCCGGATTTTTCGCCCCACCCCGTCGCGGGAAGCAGGACATGGGCGAGACGCGCCGTGTCGGTATCCTGCTGGATGTCCGAGACCACCACGAAGGGGCATGCCTGGAGCGCGGCCTTGACTGCATCGGCATCGGGCATGGACACGACAGGGTTGGTCGACATGATCCAGAGCGCCTTGATACGCCCGTCTGCCACCGCCTCGAACATCTCGACAGCCTTGAGGCCGGGGCTTTCGGCGATCACAGGCGCTTTCCAGAAGCGTTGCACGCGCTCACGGTGTGCCGGGTCTTCGATCGTCATATGGGCGGCGAGCATGTTGGCGAGGCCACCGACTTCACGTCCGCCCATGGCGTTGGGCTGGCCGGTCAGCGACAGGGGCCCAGTTCCCGGCCGGCCGATCCGTCCCGTCGCCAGGTGGCAGTTGAGGATCGCATTGACCTTGGCGGTGCCGACTGATGACTGGTTGACGCCCTGGCTGTAGCAGGTGACGACCCTCCTCGTCTCTCCGAAGAGACGGAAGAACTGACGAAGAAGCATGCCGGAGACGCCGGTGGCTTCCGAGAGATCTGCCATGCTGCCGCAGGAGGCTGCCACCAGCGCATCGGCAAACCCGGACGTATGGCGTGCGACATAGTTTTCATCAACGGCCCCGGTATCGGCGAGATACGTGAGAAGGCCATTGAACAAGGCAGTATCGCCATCGGCGCGCACGGCCAGATGCAGATCGGCGATTTCGCAGGTCGCGGTTCTTCGCGGATCGATCACAACCACCTTCAGGCCCGGACGCGCAGCCTTGGCCGCAGCCAGACGTTGGTAAAGCACCGGATGGCACCACGCCATGTTGGAGCCGACCAGCACGACCAGATCGGCAAGCTCCAGATCCTCATAACATGCCGGCACGGTGTCGGAACCGAAGGCACGGCGATGGCCGGCAACCGACGAGGCCATACACAGGCGCGAATTTGTGTCGATATTCGCCGAGCCGATGAAACCCTTCATCAGCTTGTTGGCCACGTAATAGTCCTCCGTCAGCAACTGCCCCGAGACGTAGAATGCGACGGCATCGGGTCCGTGCTCGGCGATCGTCTGCCGGAAGGTCGCGGCAACGAGATCGAGCGCCTCGTCCCAGCCGGCGCGCCTGCCGTGAAGCCGAGGATGAAGCGCGCGGCCTTCCAGCCCGATCGTTTCCGCAAGGGCTGCGCCCTTCGAACAGAGCCTGCCATAATTGGCGGGGTGGTCCGGATCGCCCCGGACCGTCACGCTGCCGGCGTCATCGACGGTGGCGATCACGCCGCAGCCGACGCCGCAATAGGGACAAGTCGTCTTCGTCTCACGCGACATGGGCGCTTGTCCGTCCCGCCTGTTCCGCTGCGACCGGCATGATTTCGAGCTTGATCGAGAGATGACCATTAATGTTCCGCACCGGAATGGTCCTCACCGCCCCTTCGTCGGCGCCGAGGGCCCTGCCGGTTTCAAGCGAGATCACCCAGTTGTGAAGCGGGCAGGTGACGGCCTTGCCATGCACAATGCCCTGGGTCAGCGGACCGGCCCTGTGGGGGCAATGATCCTCGATGGCAAAGACTTCGTTCTCCGCGGTCCTGAACACCCCGATCTTGCCCTGCGGCGTCCTCACGCAGCGGGCGCCGCGGGTCGGGATGTCGTCGATGGTGCCGATTGCGATCCAGTTTCCGGTCATCGCCTTACTCCGCTGCCTGATTGTACTGGATGGTCGCCATCGGCCTGAACTCGTGCTTGTCCTTGCCGGACACGCGCTCCGACCAGGGGTCGACCTGTGCGAATTTCTGGGAGAAGACGAAGCGGTCGAAATAGGCACGACGCTTGCCGGCATCCTCGATGATCTGACGGCGGATCTCGTCATGGCCGACGCGCTTCGCCCATTTGTAGATGCGCTCGAGATATCGGCCCTGCTCGCGGTACATCTGCGTGAGCGCAACGATATGTTCGAGCGCCTCGTCCTCGGTTTTCACGAGACCCAGGACATCCGTGCCCTTGATGTCGAGACCGGCGGCGCCCGCGAAATGAATTTCGAAGCCGGAATCCACGCAGATCACGCCGATGTCCTTGCAGGTGGCCTCGGCGCAGTTGCGCGGGCAGCCGGAAACGGCAAGCTTGAGCTTGGCGGGCGTCCAGGAACCCCACATGAACTTCTCGATGCGGATGCCGAGCCCGGTCGAATCCTGCGTGCCGAAGCGGCACCAGTCGGAGCCGACACAGGTCTTCACGGTGCGCAGTCCCTTCGCATAGGCCTGGCCTGACACAAAACCTGCCTTTCCCAGATCGGCCCAGACGGCGGGTAGGTCTTCCTTCTCGATGCCGAGCAGATCGATGCGCTGGCCGCCGGTGACCTTCACCATCGGGATATCGAACTTGTCGACCACGTCGGCGATGGCGCGCAGTTCGGCGGCATTCGTCACGCCACCCCACATGCGGGGTACGACGGAGTAGGTTCCGTCCTTCTGGATGTTGGCGTGCACCCGCTCGTTGATGAAGCGGGACTGGTAGTCGTCGGCATATTCATCGGGCCAGTCGGAGACCAGATAGTAGTTGAGCGCCGGGCGACACTTGGCGCAGCCGCAGGAGGTCTTCCATTCCAGTTCCTGCATGACGGCAGGAATGGTCTTGAGGCCCTTCGCCTTGATCAGGCGACGCACGTCGTCATGGCCGAGCTCGGTGCAGGTGCACATCGGCGTTACGGCGGCCGGATTGTAGGCGTCGCCGAGCGTGAGCGCCATCAGTTGCTCCACGAGACCCGTGCAGTTGCCGCAGGATGCCGATGCCTTCGTGTGGGCCCGTACGCCGTCCAGAGTTGTCAGGTCCATGGCCGTGATCGTCGAGGTAATCTTGCCCTTGCAGACGCCGTTGCAGCCGCAGATTTCCGCATCATCCGGCAAGGCTGCAACGGCCGCCATAGGGTCCAGCGGGGTGCCCCCCTGGTAGGACTGGCCGAAGATCAGGGTTTCGCGCATCGGCGAGATATCGGTTCCGCGCTTCATGAGGTCGAAGAACCAGGCGCCATCGCTGGTTTCGCCGTAGAGGACGGCGCCGATGATCCGGTTGTCCTTCAGGACGAGACGCTTGTAGATGCCGGCGCTCGCATCGCGCAGCACGATCTCCTCGCGGTCGGGGGCCTCGGCAAAATCACCGGCGGAGAAGAGATGGATGCCGGTGACCTTGAGCTTCGTGTTGACCACCGAGCCGCGATATTCGCTCGGCTCGCCCACCAGCCGGCCTGCGAGAACGCGGGCCGCCTCGTAAAGCGGCGCGACAAGACCGTAGCAGGTGCCCCGATGTTCCGCACATTCGCCAAGCGCGTAGACGTTCGGGTCCGAGGTCATCATGCCATCGTCGACGACAATGCCTCTGTTGACAGCGATGCCGGCTTCCTTAGCGAGGTTTGAGGCCGGACGGATACCGACGGCCATGATCACCATGTCGCCCGCGATGACCCGACCGTCTTCGAGTTCGACACCCTCCACCTTGTCGGTTCCAAGAATCTGCCTGGTATTGGCCTTCGTGATGATGTCGATGCCGCGCTCGGTAAGCGCCCTTTCGAGGAGATAGGCGGCAGCCGGATCGAGCTGACGCTCCATGATCGTCGGCATCAAGTGAATGACGGTGACCTCCATTCCCCGGCGCTTGAGACCGTAGGCCGCTTCGAGGCCGAGCAAGCCGGCGCCGATGACGATCGCGCGCCCCCCGCCGGCAGAGATCGCCAGCATCTTCTCGACGTCGTCCAGATCACGATAGGGGAGTACGCCGGGCAGCTGGTGGCCCGGCACCGGGATGATGAACGGCACCGAGCCAGTGGCGATGACCAGCTTGTCGTAAGGTGCCGTTATGCCGTTTGCCGACGTGACGGTCCTATTCTTGCGGTCGATCCCCGTGACCCTGGCGCCTTTGTACAGGGTAACCCCGTGGGTTTCGTACCAGTCATCATCGTGGATGACGATATCGTCATAAGACTTCTCGCCCGAGAGAACCGGCGAGAGCATGATGCGGTCGTAGTTGACGCGCGGCTCGGCATTGAAGATCGTCACCTCATAGAGGCCGGGCGCCCTTTCGAACAGTTCTTCCAGCATGCGCCCGGGCGCCATGCCATTGCCGATGATAACCAGTTTTTCAGCCATTGATCTTACTCCGCGGCTTCGACGAAGCGATGGCGTTCGTAAAGGAACTTCAGCACGGCTTCACGGGATTTGAGGTAGGTTCGATCGGCAGCCAGTGCGATCCGGTCGCGCGGGCGGGGGATCGGGACATCGAGCACCTCGCCAATGCAGGCGGCAGGACCGTTGGTCATCATGACGATGCGGTCGGAAAGCAGAACGGCCTCGTCGACATCATGGGTGATCATGATCATCGTGTTGCCGAGGCGAGAATGGATCTCCATCACGGCATCCTGCAGGTGGGCGCGCGTCAGTGCATCGAGCGCGCCGAAGGGCTCGTCGAGCAGGAGGATTTTCGGCTCCATGGAAAGGGCGCGGGCAATGCCGACACGCTGCTTCATCCCGCCCGAGATTTCCGCCGGACGCTTGTCACGGGCATGGGCCATCTGCACGAGGTCGAGATTTCGCATCACCCATTCGTGCCTTTCCGTCTTCGTCTTGCGCCCGGAAAAGAGCTTGGAGACGGCGAGGTTGACGTTTTCGTAGACGGTCAGCCACGGCAGCAGCGAATGGTTCTGGAAGACGACGGCCCGTTCCGGACCCGGCTCGTTGACCTCGGTGTTTTCGAGGAGCACCGCCCCGGCAGAGACCCGGGTCAAGCCGGCGATCAGGTTCAGGAGCGTGGACTTCCCGCAGCCGGAATGGCCAATGATCGAAACGAATTCGCCCTTGTCGATGGTGAGTGAGACGTCCTTCAGGACCTCCGTTCGGGTGCCGGAGCGCTCGAAGCTCTTGTCGACGTGGTCGATCTTGAGATAGGCGTTCATGTTCGCTCTCCTCAGTTCTTGGCGGTGCCGCGGGTGACGACGTTGCCGAGCAGGGCGACCAGCTTGTCGAGGACAAATCCGGTCACGCCGATATAGGCGAGCGCCACGATGATGTCGGACAGGCGCGAGGAATTCCACGCGTCCCAGATGAAGAAGCCGATGCCGACGCCGCCGGTCAGCATTTCGGCGGCCACGATGGCCAGCCAGGACAGGCCGATGCCGATGCGAAGCCCGGTGAAGATGTAGGGGGCGGCTGCGGGCACCATGATGCGGACGAAGAATTCCATCGGGTTGAGCCGCAGCACGCGGGCGATATTGCGGTAGTCGTCGGGAATGTTGCGGACGCCGACGGCCGTGTTGATGATCACCGGCCAGATCGAGGTGACAAAGATGACGAAGATGGCCGAGGGATTGGAGTTCTGGAAGGCCGCGAGCGACAGCGGAAGCCAGGCCAGCGGCGGCACCGTGCGCAGGATCTGGAAGATCGGATCGAGGCCCCGCATGGCCCAGACCGATTGGCCGACGACAGCGCCGAGGAACACGCCTGCAACGGCGGCCAGGCCAAAGCCGATCGCGACACGCTCGAGCGACACCAGCACACGCCAGGCGAGGCCAATGTCCTGCGAGCCATAATTGAAGAATGGATAGGCGATCAGGTCATAGCTGTCGATCCAGACCTGCGAGGGCGGCGGCAGGCTTGCACCGGGTTGCGAGCAGGCCAGTTGCCAGATCGCCAGCAATGCCAACAAGACCACGAGCGGCGGCAGTACGTTTCGACAGACGGCTGTCAGCGCCGGCCGGAGGTCCAGCCTTCGGCTCCGGCGCTTTGCCATGATGAGGACGGTCGCACCCTTGTCGTATGCGGCCTGGGTCGTCGCGTTTACCGGCTGAGCGGCCCTGCGGGCGGTTGCAGTCATGGTGTGGTCCTCTTGGGTCTTTGCTATGCGGCTTGTGACGAGGAGGCGGGTTTGTGAACTCCGCTCCCCCTCGCCGAGGCTCCGCGTTCATCTTTCCCGAGGGGAGAAGAGAACATCACGCGCCAGCCTTGATCGTCAGGCTGTCGAGGTAGGCCTGGGGGTTTTCGGGATCGAAGACCTTGCCGTCGAAGAAGGTCTCCTTGCCGCGGGA
>JAESFG010000400.1_pt1 | contig 48544 bp, 45 predicted proteins | sample 9269371 | NCBI WGS metagenome assembly JAESFG01 (sample SAMN14506227, study PRJNA617093) | algae metagenome | isolation source: Aetokthonos hydrillicola CCALA 1050 (B3-Florida) and co-occurring... | place: USA: South Carolina | collected 2013-01-01 | reverse complement strand
ATCAGTATCTCAGCTAGAAGAGCTGTTAATTCGATTGCTTAATGAAGGTGGTCTTATTATTAAGTGGGAACGAAAGATTAAAAATAAAGGTAACGCGGTATATTAAATTTAGCTGCGCAACAGCTTATTGCTTCATGTTCTTGAACCGACGCAATAAAATCGGCTAAACGTTTGGCATTCAAATTCGTAGCAGCTGCGTTTCGTTTGGAAGAACGTCTAATTTCTTGTGCAGCTAGAAGTATTTCTTTTTCAGTATGTCCAACAAAAGTCCCGTAATACTGCGAGATACACCTTACCCAGCGTCCCTCAACGTAAGCATAAGCTATCCCCATATCAAAAGGGTCGTAGCGCACTGGAACATCAGTTTTTTCTACAGATGGATTGCGGAAAGCATCACTCCAATAGTAAATATAATTAACTTTAATCCCCTCCCCTGGCTGAATGCGTGCTTTACCTTTGGTTGTCCCCGGACGCGTTGTCATTAGGAAATCTTCGTCATAGATAATATTTACGTGGGAGCGTTCTCCTGCGATTGATAATCCTTCGTTATAAACAACACATGGGGATGCGCCTAACGAGCAATGATGGTTAGAATCGTAAATTTCGTAAGCCCAAGTGCATAGATGAGTATATAAATCTGCGAGATTCCAGACAGCTAACTGTTTTGGGTCAATCGTTTTAGTCAGATGCCTGGGCTGTTTGCTAGCTTGGGTGTTACCCAGTAAGTTGTATATAAACTCAGTATTGGTTGTCCCAAATAATCGTTCAATCACCGAACCAAAGCGAGGTTTGCCACCAGGACGGATTTTTTTTGTGCAGTGATAGCGGGCAAGTAGAGCGTCAAAATATATACTATTAAATTCTTTACCTCCATCAACCACTAGTGCTGAGGGAAAACGACCTAAGCGTTGGACTAAGATACGCAGCCCCATCATGCAACTTCGGTAAGAAGGAGGGTCAAAAGTTAAATATATTGCTAGTATACGACGGCTAAAGGCATCGGTTAATAAGGTAAGCCAGGGCTTACCTAGCAATCTTCCTGCAGCAATTGAGCGTAATTCGATATCCAGCTCCGTATGGTCGATATGTACTATCTGATAGGGACGAATACCATGAGGCTGCGTATCTTTTTCTAGGAACCAGATAAAAGGCTCTGTTGCATATGCGGCTTTTGCACCTTTACGCTTTAAAGTTTGTTCGTGAATTGGTCGTTTTTTTAAACGTTCATAAAAACTAGCGTGAGAAAGAGGTTGTATGCCCAAGTTACTACAGGCTCTGACATATGCTCGATATACTGACGCGGCTGTTGCTTGTCTTGGGGTCTCAAAATGCTCTTTAATAAATTTATCTAATAACTCACTAGAATCTAGGGGTGCTTTTGGTTGGCGATTCCCTTGTCGGGTTGCACGTCTTAGCAAGCCAACATAACCACAACCGTATGTTGCTTCTGCTTCACGGAACTGCTGTACCCATCGACGCAAGGTACGAGGGTTGATGTCTTTATAGATATCCGTATGTTGTTGAAAATATGCTTGTACTATATTAAATTTTCTATTTGCTTCCTTTAAGTCAAAAGGTGAAGCGGTCTCCATTAAAGCACGCACCGTTTCATTGATTGCTTGCTGTACTCCTGATTGAATTTTTATGGCACCAGTGTTGAATAACTGGAGAAAAAATGGTGTTGGTAACTGTATCGGGAAGCCTGACTCTGGTATTAGCGTCGTTGTTTTCTCCCCAAAATTGGCTAAAGTCCACAGTACACAATCCCACATCAAAACCGTATTCGGCAAGAGTTTTGTTGGATATATACTACCAATCAAAGTAGTGTCAGATACTTCGTGCGCTTGCGTATAAGCATCATGAGTTTGTTGGTCAGGCCACAGTCGCGTCCGCCAATGTTCAATAATATGTACGTCATACAAATCTACGTATATTGACTCAAGCGCCATCATTATATATACATCATTAGCACATACTTCTACCAGTTCCGATAGCAATGCTGCAATTGTGATTCCAGGGTTTTGTTGTACATAATTTTGAATAAGTTCCTCGTAGGAGGTTATCAAATTTGATTTGTTCCCATAATAATCCTCCAAAAAAATCAAGTTTTGGGTAAATATGGGGTTTAACTCGGCATCACTGCGGACGCAATATTTTAGACCAAATTGCGATGCGTGAGCCTCTCCCGGTGGGCAGCGCCAACAACCGGACTGTGTTTTTTGATAGCGTCCGGGATACTTTTGTGCTAACTTCTCTAATTCTGATGCTGTTTTCCACTCCTCCCAACACGCACCATCCTCTCGTAGTACAAAAAAGTCTGGGGTGTGAAAATGTCCTAAATTCCGCCCTGCTTGATTTTTATACTGAATTTTGAACGGTGGTGGTTGGTCGTAGAACTCTAGAACTTTGGGGTCGTGTTCCATCTGGTATATTGCCCACAGTTCCACAGTTTTGCTTTCGAATTGAATTGTTAGACGCATTTTTCTCGACGGGTACACCCCGCTGACATTTTTGTTTCCTCCTTGGACTCTACGTGAGGGTGGGGACGACCGGATGGCGGCAATCAATTCTACTGTTTGTGCCGAATAATGCTGACTTGTACACCAATACTTAAATTCATCCGAATTCATTGCTTCTTGACGGCTGGTAGTGCCTTTGGATCTCAGTCCAACACGAGTTGAGTTCAAAATCCACGGTTGCTTTCAACCGACAAGACCCACTCCATTTTTTCGGATTGGCTTCTACAACTCGCTGGACGTATTATGGTTGAAAATTTCGACACACAGCCACCCTTTGACATAAAACGTCATGTTTTGTTTAGCTGCAACCCCTAATATTACGTTTGGCTGGTCAAGCTATGGTTGAAAATTTTGGTCACACACTGGTTGAAATCTGACCGAACTAGTTCGTTCAAACCTACCATTCGTAGCTCAGTATCCCAAGTCAAGAGGGGGGAGGATTTAGACGCGGCTGCTTTTCCCTGGCGATAAGCCCAAGCGCTCACCCTCTAAGTATCACTCCAGGGAAAGGCTGTCCGACGGCTGAAAGCGAAGCGTGCCTCCCCCCTCGCCCGCGCTCCACCTGGATGCTTCCGTGACCTTGCAAGAGCTGCCACTACCTGAATGCTTTGTTACCAATCCTCCCCCTGCTCAAACTTCACAAAGCCTCAAACTCTTATTGTTAGATTGCTTTTCAAAAATTTGTTTTTATTGATGATTATTCTCATTTAAAAACTCATTATTCAAATTATCAATCATATCTTGTCCTAAGTAATTTTCAACCATGTCGTATGTCTTGTGGTCAAAATATAGTTGAAATCACAGTCGCTGCGGTTCTCACTGCTACCATATGATGGTGCTGGAACTGCCACAGTACCGGTCAACTGATTACCCTGCAAAAGTAAACGATATTCTCTGTTGGAGCTCCAAGGAGCACCATTAGATGCTGTTTTATACTCCATTCCTCGAAAACGCTTCAGCCGAATTAATTGACGTGTCTCTTTAATAGATATTTTGGCCAGTTGCTCAGGTGTAGTCCAGTCTTGATCAACCCATTGGAAAGAACCATCTCCTTTTAAATCAACTAAGTATTGAGTGATAATATCACCAGCGACTTTGACTCGAAGTAGTCCCTCGTTTCCTGGAGAAATTTCCTTGTGTACCATTTCTCCGCCAATATAGCCTGTTGCTACACTTTTGATGATCAATTGAGTTGTATGAACTACTGAATACACTCTATATTTTCCAACCCAAACTGTATTAACTAAGGCTTTCTCAATATCTCTTGCATTGCCATTAGTTTGAAAGGAGGAAATGTTCTGTGATTGAGCTAGATTGATAATTCTTGTATCAGTTGTACTTTTGTTTATAGAACTTCGCGATACGGATACAGCATGAACAGGCAAAGTTTGTTTTAGAAAAAAACTCGCAAATACTGTACCGAGAATAAGTACAGAAGATTTAACTAATTTTTTAGTGTGGGTCATAAGATGTACTTTTAATAAATGAACAAATGAGCGGATGAATTTGATTTATCTACCGTTGAAATGGGTAGTCGAATTTTTTAGGGTTGTGGTTGGCTAATTCTTTTGATCGCTCAATATGTGCGTCATTCAAACTTTTAGAACGACCAGTTTGCATATCTCGTCAGTTATGCGCTCGACCTAAGTAAAAAATAGATATCAAATGTCGTCCTATAGAGATTTTCATCTATGAAATAGACAAAAAAACTAGTAAATCAGTGGATTGGGCAAACGCAAATACTGTATTTTATTATACAAAAATAGAAGAAAGTCCTGGGATGAGACGATAAGACAGCTTGTGTATCATCTGGTTATACCTGAGTAGATTAGTATATTGCTTTTAACTCCATAAGAAGAACCAAATTATACGCAAATTTCTATATTTTGTTTACAAAATGTAATTAATATGTACTGTGATTTGAACCATCGTTTGACGTGCGATTCGTTCACCCGAAACTGGGGAAACCCTTAAGATCGCTGGGTAGACAAGCAATTCAATCGGGAGAAACTGCCCCGCAAAGGGTACGGTTACTATTAAGAGGATTGATTATTGTGGTAGTGATCGCTGCACTCCTGTTTGTCAACATTAGTGCTGAACTTGGCGAATCATATATGTTGATGTCGATGCCAGGTTCCGTCCTCTAGTAAATCTGCTAAATTGAAGTCTCAAGAGACATGTCCGAAAAATATAAATACGACTCTATGACAGCCCTTCTACTGCTCTCCACCAAGAGGGGAAATTCGGCGTTGTAGTAGTTGTGGCAAGCTAGCGATCTTTCATGGAAACATATTGCCAACCTTGATTTACCTCTTTATTCCTACTACTCACCCTCGGTAGGGTAGCCTCCAGCAGTGAACGAGTGTGCGATCGCTAAGGGACATGGCAATCACGCGATCGCTGGTTCTCTCAACAACGCATCATGAGTGATTCTCATTTCGCTAGAAATTAATCGAGTTGCAAAGCGATCACCTTTTTTGGAATCCATTAAGATTGAAGCGATCGCCCTTCAAAGAGATTGCACCAGTTGCACCAATACGGCGATCACTTATTCATAGCGGCTACCCACTAACAGGGGAAGTGTTTTGACTGTAGCGAGGGGGCGATTGCTCACGAAAAATCCTGCCAACCTTTCTCCACCTGTTGATTCTAGCTACTGACCCTCGACTAAAGGGTAGCGTCAGGGACTGAATGAATGCGCGATCACCTTTTTTTGACGCTCATGATTTGGTAGCGTAAAGAGATCGCCCAAGAGGGAGGGCAGGTTCCCCACAAACGTTCTGGCTCTTGATTGATGCAGCATTGCATTCCACGTTAGGGCTTAAAAGTGGAGCGTGACCCACTTTGCAGCTTTAAGACTCGTACTACAATAAATACATATAAAAGATCCGAAATACTGTACAGCGTGTTTGTATTATGAAGATAAATCAGCTTGTGTCGTCTTGAGAACCATGCAAGAGCCTAAAGCACCAAAACTAGTGAAAGGAGACAACATTGTCTATACAAGAAGCATTTACCAGTGTTGCAGTATCTGACCTTCACGCTGCGCTTACTTGGTATGAACGCCTCCTGGGACGGCAACCCGACATGATCCCCAACGATAATGAAGCTGTGTGGCAATTATCAGGAAAAGCGTGGCTGTACATAATCGGTGATGCCCAACGTTCCGGTAAGACTTTGATAACGCTTATTGTAGATAATCTTGATAGTCACGTTGCTGAGTTTAATGAACGCGGGATTTCGTTTGAGTTTGTCGAAAAAGATTCAAAGATTTATCGAAGGGTAGCTGTTAGTGATCCCGAAGGCAACACGTTTCAATTCACCGAACTTACAAGCAAAGACAATTAAGCATAACTCGTCTAACAACGGCACAACGACTAAGCTCACCTGCGAAAGGTTAGGTTAAAGCGGGAGCAGAGCTTCCGTGAAAGCCTTGATAGTTTGCTGTCCCATCGTGCATTTCCCGTCGTTGAAAAATCTAAAACTGCACCCTGAAATAAGTTAAATGTCGATAAAGACACAGTGAAGGTTTGGTGATAGGGTGATCCCATGATTCAGCGGGCATTGAGCGGAGCGATCGCCAGGGGAAGGGAGATGTTTTTGCAGTGGAGAAGGTAAAAATCAAGCAGGTGCCAGCGAACTAACCCACAAGGAAGCACTTTCTCTAAGAGCCTGATCAGAAACTCTTGATAGAACATGACTGAATGGTAAAAGGGAGGGAGAACTGTAAGGTATAAGGGAGACAAGGGATGGGGTACGCAACCGATATCAGCGATGCGGAATGGGACCTGATCAAGGATCATTTTGCGGCATACCAGACGGGCCGTCCCCGGCGTTGCGATATTCGGGAGGTGGTGAACGCGATTCGCTATCAACAACGGACAGGGTGTCAGTGGCGGCTGTTGCCAAAGGATTTTCCTTCTTTCAGAACGGTGCAGTACCATTTTTACAAATGGCGGGATGCGCGGTTGTGGGAAGAAATCCAGGGAGAACTACACAAAAAGTGGCGAGAACAGCAGGGTCGCAACGCAACGCCGTCTCTTGGAATTATTGACAGCCAGTCTGTAAAAACGGTGCAAAAAGGGGGGCGTGCGGGTATGATGCCGGAAAAAACGTCAAGGGCCGCAAGCGTCAGATTATGACGGATATCACTGGCCATTTGATCGCGGCCCGGGTCCACAGCGCGGGCGATCAAGACCGCGATGGCGCGAAACCCTTGCTGGAAAGCGTCATCGAGGGCCATGACCGGCTACAGGTCGTGCTGGCCGATGGGGCCTATGCGGGAAAATTACAGGAATGGTTTCACCGGAAAACCGTCGGTAAAAAGCGGATTGAGGTGGTCAAACGGTCTGATAAACCGGGATTTGAGGTTATTCCCAAACGGTGGGTGGTCGAGCGATGGTTCGGCTGGATCAACTGGCTCCGCCGGTTATCAAAAGACTACGATCACAATCCCCTGACCAGCGCCGCCAGACTCTTTATCGCCGATTCGTTTATGCTCGCCCGTAAACTTGCAACCACCTAAAGTTTCGGGGCAGGTTCTAACATTACGCCTTATGGACATTCTCAAAATCTCTACGGCAATAGGCGTGATTCAATAACAGGCAAGCCTAGAACAATATTCGTAGTTGAGAATGGAGGGTGTTTTCCACACTGGCTACTCGACAACCTCTAATATATAGATATCGCCCATTCGTGAGAGTCGACTATGACCGAAACCAAACCCTCTCGTATTGCCAGGGGAAGAATTTTTCCTCAAATCCAGTGGACAGAAGAGAAGAAGCAAGCCTGGAAAACTTCTCAAGAAGAATTTTACCAACGCTGCAAGCCCATTTTTGAAAAACTCCAACCCGAACTAATTAAAACTTACTACAACTGGTACGTGGCAGTTGAACCAGAAAGCCAAGAATATTTTGTTGATAAAGACGAGATGACTGCTATTAAGATGTCTCGTCAAAAACACCCAAAATGTCCCGTTTTTGTCTTTAAAATTAACGAGACTGGAGTTGCTGGGACAATATGATATCAGGAAGGTTTGGTGATGGGGAGGAGTTGATTTTTGAAATCGAATTGATTGCAGGAGATGGATTTGAATTACCAATTGATGTGACTTTAGATACAGGATTTTCTGATTGGTTAGCCATCGAAAGGCAGGATTTAGAGGGGTTTAATTGGGAATATTTAGGCGAACGTTCAATGTTGATGGCAAGGGGTGTATCTAACTTTGATATTTATGCAGGAAAAGTCAGAATTGATGGAGAGATTTTTGATATTCCTGTTTATGCTGGTGGCGGCGTGCCAGAAGTTTTACTTGGTCGTCGATGGCTCACTAATCGTAGGTTGGTGGTTGATATGCCATCAGGTATTTTAACCTTGGGAAACTGATATACAAACATTTAAAAAGGCACAAGTAGTACTTCAATATAAATCAATTTGATATCCTCAAGGGGCGATCGCCAATAACTGAAAGCGATCGCCTGTTCTACAATCATCATCGAAGCGATCGCCCTTCAAAAAGATTGCACCAGTTGCACCAAGACGGCGAGAGCCCCCGGAGGGTGATCGCTATTTCTCCTGTGACAAATATCACCAGAGGGTTTGCTGTTTAACGGTTAGCTATCTGAGTAAACTATCTCAAATTATTAAGTTCAGTCACAAAACATCATAAAGTGAGCCCTACGATAGGCAGTGTGAACGACCATAAGATTTCTCTTCATCTATAAAACCTTCATTTGCTAAGCTTTTTGACTGATGGATCATGTCTATTTGGCGAAACAATCGTGAGAAAAAATTTTTCTAAATATAAAGAAAATCTTAAATGTTAAGAAAACTTGCTAGGTTTATGAGAATCTCAGTGAAGCATTAAATTTATTACTTCAAACGGGGTCAGCCAATATAAAGACCTTGAATATAAAATGCTTTGGCACTTCTACGGCTTGTTGTTGTGGGAGTGTTAATGCGTTGGTGTTGAAATTTCTGGGCATTGTTAAGGAGAGTAGCGCTAAGTTGGGTAGCGATCATATAGCTTAAGAAGAAGCGTAAAAGACATTAGACTGGATGATGTTTGTGAGCGATCGCCAATAACCTAACGAATAAGGTGATACCTATTGGGTGATGTGACTTTATAGTGCGATCGCCTTTTAGATCCTCATAGTTTGGTGGCTTACGTGATACGAGATTGTAAGCTATGCCAAAGGCGGGTTATGCCTATGCAAGCTACTATTATATATACTCACATAGCTGTTCAAACCCTTGCGACTTCATTAACCTAAAAAACTATGACTTCAACTCCAGAACCACTAGGGGACAAAGTTGATCGCCTGGAAACTGCCTTGGGTAGACTTGCAGAGCTTTCGTTTAATAACGCCGAGCGCCATGATCGCGCCATCGACAGGATGGAAGCGGCGATTACCAATCTTGCCAATGTTGTTGCCAACAGCAATATTAGAATTGAACAAAACAATAGCAGAATTGAGCAAAACAACACCAGGATTGAACAGATTCTGGAATACCTGCGCGATCGCAATGGTGGCAGTAGTCCACTTTAACGGTTAGTTCTGAGCTTGAATTTTAAGTTTGGATCAAGGGGGCGATCGTTTATGACACGATACTGCAGCCCAATTGATTCCAGCTACTCGCCATTGGCTGTCTAGGGTTGCTTCTGGAACTGAATGAGCGATCTTCCTTATATTTTCGTTGCATCGGAGACTTGATTTGGAGACAGGAGGCTCAGTTTTTTCTGTTTTCCCAACTTTCGATGACTGGCGATCGTGTGAGGTATCCAGAGTAGACATACGGCGAAACAGGACAGAATAAGGGTCAGCGTTCCCGCGAGCATGTCAGATTTATGCCATTTTACCAAGTTACGGTTAAAAGTTGGCATTTACAAGATGTCTTTCCTGCTCTAGACCCTTGTGTTCTACTTTGAAGCCCTAACGTGTAATGCCGTATCACTTATAAATCAGCTGACTATAAACTTTATTACGGAACCTGTACTAAAAACCGTATGGTTTTTATAGTGGTATTAATAAGGCACGATATTGGTTGAAGAGGTAGCATATGGAGCCAGTCACTCTAACAGCTGTAGCAACAGCGATCGCTACGATCGTTTTGACTAAATCACTAGAGAAAGTTGGTGAGAATCTGGGCGGCGTGGCATGGGAAAAGAGTATTGATTTAGTCAAAGAGCTACGTCAAAAGAATCAGTTACCGTTACTGATGAAATCTGTGGAAGGAAATGAACAGCAGCGATTAGATTACGGTCAAGCTGTGCTGGAACTAAAAAAAGCAGCAGACACAGATCCAGAGATTGCTCAAAAAGTTATTGAAGTGGAAGCAGCAGCGAAAGCAGATCCAAAATTAGCTCCAGAAGTGCAGAAGTTAGAAAATGAGATAAATTCTCAACCTGCAATCATCATAAATTCCTCGAAATTAGCTGAATCTATTAAAAACCTCTTCCAAGGAAATACTTTTTATGGTGGGCAAGTTTTTTGACTACAGTCGCCCGAAAAGGAACGGGTAAAGTTAAATCCCATCATCGATGAACCTTCTCTACATCCAGATCGGTTTAGTGTTCCGTTCTTCCGTAATCCCTATTTCACTGGACGAGAGAAAATTCTGCTCCAACTGCATCAAATCCTTAGTCAGCAAGGATGTGCTGCCCTCAATCAGGCGCAAGTAATCTACGGGTTAGGTGGTATCGGCAAAACTCAGACTGCTGTGGAGTATGCCTATAAGTACTTCTATGACGAACCTTACTACCAATGGGTATTTTGGGTAAAGGCAGATACCAAACTTAACCTAGATACTGGTTTTGCAAACCTTGCAAGGATAATGGCACTGCCAGAGGCAGAAGATCAGAATTTCGAGGAAATAATTCGATCTGTGCATCGTTGGCTGGCGCAGCGTGAAGGTTGGCTCCTCATTTTTGACAACGCCGATCAACCAGAACTGCTGAAACCATACCGTCCCATAAGTCCTAACGGTCGCATTCTAGTTACCTCTCGTGCACAGCAGTTTGATGTTATCGAGATCGCCCGTCCACTAGAAATGGAACAGATGTTGCTTGAGGAAGCAGTCAAATTTCTATTTCGACGGACAGAGCGGAAATTCTCCCTATCTTCTTTTGAAGAGGAGAGCGATGATCGTGAATTAGCAGCGGCAATAGATCTAGCAAATGAACTAGGCTGTTTGCCCTTGGCTTTAGAACAGGCTGGAGCCTACATTTCAAAAATGAAGGTTCTCTTTGGGCAATACCTGAAGAAGTATCGCCAAGAGCGCTTGAAGCGTTTAGAAAGATGCAAACCAGTAACAGGAAATTATTATGATACAGTTGCAACAACTTGGTTAATTAATTTTTTAGAGGTTGAAGAAACATCTAAAGCAGCAGCCGATTTACTACGCTTCAGTGCTTTTCTACCTTCAGATGAGATCCCATTAATGCTAATTGCTGAGGTGGCAGATGAACTTGGTTCTGCATTATCCGTTGCCCTTGCAAACGTGGATGATACCTTAGTAGATATTTATGAAACGCTAGAACCCCTGAGATGCTATTCACTTGTTCGCTTAAATACTGACAATCAGACTTATAGTGTTCATCGCTTAGTTCAGGAAGTACAGAAGGATGAGATGGACGAAGATACACGCTACTACTGGGCTGAGCGAACAATCTATGCGGTGAATAAGGTGTTTCCTCATCCTGGAAGATCTGAGAATTTGCACTTATGTAGTTATCTCCATCCTTATGCCGAAGCTGCTGCAAATCTAGTGATGGAATGGAATTTTGATTCTCCAATAGCAGCATCTTTTCTCTATAAAGCTAGCGTCTTTTCATATTTCTTTTTATCTATCAAAAATTTCAGTATTCAAAGATCTGAAGGGTATCTACGGTGCCAACAGGCATTATGTATTATAGGAAAGTTTTTCTCCTTGGGTACTCAAGATTTAAATCAAGCTGCCACTTCTAACTTCTTAATAGACCAATCATTTTTTCAAAGTGTCTTTGAGAGTTTTGATAACAATGCTAGAAAGTTTATAGGTTCAATGGACTTGGACAAGCTTACAAAATTTCTTGAAGAGTGTAAAAAGCGTCTTGATACTGTGAATTTGATTGATAGCAATGCTAGCAAAAGCATTGCTAATGCTTGTCAAAAAATGATTCTCGCAAATCCTGATTTAGTTAAGGAGGGCGGATACTTTTATCCCAATCGTAGATTGGCTGCCTGCCTGCATGATTGCATCTTCATACAACGCTATGTTAGCTATGCCATTCTTAATTGTGAGACTTCCGTCCTTGATGATTACTGCTTGAATGGTCTGAGGGAGATTTACGTGGCTTTGGGTATACCTAGTATTAGCTGTGTTAGCGCCTTGCAGACAATGAAAATTGATACTGTTACTTTAATGAGCAATGATAGTGATTCTTTATCTTTAATTGCGGAAATTACTAATTACTTTGATCGAGTTATTGCTGCAATCATTTAAGCATAGAATTAGCGAGGCTGTTACTAGGAGCAAACTAAACCGTATAGTTCAAAAAACGAGCAATAAGTGCCAACTTTGCCTAGTTGGTATCAAGCACTGAAGTCTATTTTTTAAAGTTACCAACAATGGGTCATAACTTGGTATTTTTAAACCTGTATCCTTGTCTACTTGGGACTTTTCTATTCACTAAAAGAAAGACGATCGCGCTTCCCCACTCTCGTAAATCTAAAAATTTAAATTGGATTACAAATTGTTACAACTATTTACGGAATTGGGAGCGAAATAGGCATTACTTTCCAAGAACTTCCGTAGACGATCGCACTCTTCGCTATTTCGGGTGAAGAGGAGTTAGGTTCGTGCTGGTATTGGGCGATCGCATGATCGTGGATGGTAATCGAGAGGAATATTTACCTTACTGGACAACTCGCTGGAGTACTAGACGTAGTATTAGACGCAGAAGAGATAAGGGTAACTTCACCTTTACCATTAAACACCCAGCCAGTAGCAGGCAAAATTTCTATGGGCTTGGGTCTGATTAAAGCCGCCTGTTTGTTGGTTTGATTTTGGTGCGCTGTGGTTAGTGGGAGGCGAGTGTCTGACCAAAGGACATCCGAAGTAAGGGGTTCGTAAGGGTTGGGTGGTAAGCCTCCGCGTCCGGTAATGGTGAAGTTGTTCCCGCCTGCTGTTTCATTAAAAGCCGCACAGCTAGACGAAACTAGCTTAGGTGGATTGTTGGCGACTGAGGGGAGGGTAACTAAACTGCGACCAGGGTCAACATCGGGTGTGTTTATTTGAACTATTCCATTTAAATTTGCGTCTTGTTGAGAAACAGCAGTAATGTCATTGGTTGGCAGTTGACGTGGGTCTAAATCTTGCGATCGTAATCTCACAAGCTCTTGCCTACTGAGTGGGGCGATATTGAAAAGGTTTGTAGCGTTTATCGAGACTCTTCCACCACTGCCACTAAAGGCATTAGCAGTGATGTCAGTATTTTCTAGAGGAAAACCAATCACAAAAGGTGTATTGATGGTAATGTTACCACCGTTACCACCAGAAGAAGCTGTGCCTGCGTTGGTGGATATTTGACTACCATTGCGTAAGAGTATATAGTCAGAAAGGTTAAAGGTGATGTTACCACCATTGCCGGAAACTGTTTGAGAAGTAATTTGACCTTTATTAAGACTTACAAAGCGAGTCTGAATATTAAGATTCCCCCCTGTTCCAACTCCTTGGCTGTTGGTGCTGATAATTCCACCGTCGGTAACTCTTAACAACGGAGTTTCAATTGTTATACTTCCACCATTACCAATACCTGTCCTAGTAACATTAGCTGATATTTGGCTTGTCTCTTGGCTTGTATTTGAATTACCTGTTACCTCTACCGAATCACTAGCTTTAATTAATAACCTCCCGCCATTACCTTGTCCTTGAGTATCTACACGAATAGATCCACCATTTCGGATACTTAACTTTCTGGTTTCAATAGTCAAGTCTCCGCCGTTACCGTTAGGAGCGCTTACTGTGCGAGGGTCTAATTGAACGCCATTAAAAATACCTGTTAAATATGTGAGTGGTCTTCCAGTGTTAAAAACATCAATTTTATCAGCACGTATAAACAAGGTGCCAGCATTTCCTTTACCAAAGTTAGCAGCTTGCACCTTACTACCATCACTCACACTTAACTGCCTAGTCTCAATATAAAGATTGCCTCCTTTACCATTACCAGTTACGTCTACTTGTGCTAGTATTCCCCCTGGAAATCCTGCTTCATTACCACTAGTACCAGGACTTTCTCCATTCAATTTTACAGAGTTGGAAGCAATGACTTTAAAAGTACCTGCATTGCCGTCGCCGAATACCAAGGAACCGAACTGTGAATTACTGACAATCAGATTTCCAGTATTAATTGTTATGTCTCCCGCATCTCCTGTACTTTTTCGTAATGTTGCAGAAGCTACACTTGCAGAGCCAGTATTTTCGGCAACAATTTCTTTAGCTCGAATATTGATGTCACTACTACGCCCTACACTACCAATACCAAGTATTCCCAAGATGGCACTTTCTGTGCCAGAAATTGTTAGCGCATTGCCCACGTTGAGATTTATTGCACCGGCGATACCTTTTCCATAAATTAAATTATCAATTTGAGCACCATCAAATAAAGAAACGGAATCAGCATTGATATTAATATCACCTGTTTTAGTACTACTGTTACCCATTCCCTGAGGAACTCCTGTTTGTAAATAGGAGAAATTAGACATCTCAAACTTACTAGCATTAACTGCAATATCTCCTCCACCTGTGCCAGTTACGTTCACAAGCGCGTGATTTTTCAAAGAAATATTACCCCCCTGCACATTACTAGGGACATTTAAACTTAATATGTCTCCTGCAACGTTTAATCCAATGGTTCCTGGTGCAGCTAAAGAAGCTAACTCCAGTCTTCCCCCATATGCAGTCAGTCCACCTCCATCTAATGTTATATTTCCACCTACTAACAGCAGACTTTTTCCATCTGGTACTTGCAAACCTTTTAGATTTTCATTTACTGAGGCTTGCGAATTATTTTGAATAGATGTACCAGTAATAATCCTGTTATAAAACAATGCTGTGGGATTAACTGTGAGTAACGCTGGATTATTTGGCTCAGTTGCACTGAAAGTCCCCTGAGTACCAAATTGAATAGCATTAGCAGTAGTTGCTACAAATGAACCCCCAACATTCAAACTGGCATTCCGTCCAAAAACAATACCATTCGGGTTAAGAAAGAATAGATTCGCTGTCCCGTTCGCTTTAATTATTCCATCGATATTAGAAGGCAACCCACCTGTTACACGACTAAAAATATTTTGAATATCGAGCCCATTACTAAAAGAAGCCGTACCCCCAGTTGGTACAGAAAACTGCTGGAAGCTGTGGAATAAATTCCGTCCGGCTTGCGTTCCCCCAGTAATATTAAACGTGCTGCCATTAATCATAACACTGGAGTTATTAGGTAAAGTCCTATCGGGTGTAATCTGGGCTATTGCGCAATTGATACTTAAAAAACAAGCACTACTAACAGCAAACCCTAAGAACTGACGACAAACAGCACCCGTCCCTGACATTCTAGTCTCCTTTAAAACCCTAGTAACGCAGAACTACTTACCATCATGAGTAAACCATGATTTGTGTATCAGTGGCGTAACAGATATGTAATAACAGCAAGATTTTTTACAAAACTTTATTAATGAAATAGACCGATGCATTCGGACGATAGCAGCGCTTACGGCTTAACCCGTAGCAACATCATTAATTCAACACTCATTCGTAATAGCTTACGCCCTGAGAGCTTTTGTACTCAATTGGAGACTTCCTTAACGTAGTCCTCGAAGGACTTAACTTAGCTATCTATTCAGTGTAGGTGCGGAACGTAGAGCGCCGCCCATTGATTGACTGATCGCTCTCCTCAAAAGACGATCGCCTTTTTATAAAATTTCAAAAATCAAATTAGATATTGATAGTAATTCGCGCATTTTTCGCATCTATTCCAATCTTCCAATCTAGGGAAAAATGGAGATTTAAAACTCGATATTTAATTAAAAAAATTAATCATTCATCTATTGGTTATTTTCAAAATAATGTTCTAACATTAGAACTAAATCGCCTAAACCAAATTCAATCGGAAATGAATAAATCCGATCTAAAGCGTCTGAGAAAAACAACAATCGAAATTATTCCTGGAGAAGATAGCGAGTTAATAGACAGAGAAACGTGCAGAAAACTTTTGGGAATCGGCACCTCACTTACCATAACTAAGTACTACAAAGCTCTTGGTTTAGCGAGAATCCGATTCATTACTTGGGAACAATTCAAAGAAGTGCTCAAACTACAATTGTTTCTAAGTTGTAGGCATGGGTACAACAGTAAAGAAATGTTTCTAGCCCTAAGAGAAACGAACTCGCTATCCATAGTTTTTGAAACATATCGCATAAACCCTGATAAACGTTTTGAGGAAATAAAAAATGACTACTACAACCAACGGAAGGCGTAAAAGCTCTAAAATAGCTGATTTTAATCAGGCATATCAGCAAGTATTGCAAGATGGTGAAATCCAGGAATTTGAGCAGCCGGTCGAATCCGACACACATTTAACGACTGATTCAGCCATTCCTGTATCTAAGGAAAAGATTGAAACTGGTACACCTATTGAAGAGGAGGCTCCTAATCCTCAAGAAACCAGTAATCGCGAGTTGACAGCGGAAGAAATACTCAAACAAGCAAAACAACAAGCAAGTAACAAAACTACCGAAAATAAGCAAGAAGAGCCAACAGACAGCGGTCAAGAGACTGCGATCGCCCCCAAAACAGCATCCTCTGAGCTTCAACAAGCTCTAGGACAGGCTGCATCGGATTTGATAACTGCAAGCACCCAGGCAAAGCAGCAGAGGATTGAAACAGGCATCCTGCAAGGCTATGAGAAAGCTAAGGATATCAGAGTAGGGGAGCAACTAGGGACACTGCTTGCCTTAACCCAAGCGGAAACCGTAGATGTTACTGAACTTACGGAACAATTGGAAAAACTTCGCTCTCATACTGATGCGCAGACTGCTGACGTTGTTAGCAATGCGCTTAAAAAGTTGGGAATCAACAGTGAGCAGGCTCCACCAACTTCCCCTTTAGAATCTACGTTGTCCAGTCTACCCGACAAGGACAGCAGCTTCAAAATACTGTAAATCGAGCTTCTACGATTGTTCTGGTACTCGCTCTAGCCACCATAACAATGCTTGCAGCGTTTACACCACGTCAAAAACTCATCATTCCATTAACTATTGGAAGCGGATTAATAGGGGCTGGAATCGGAATATTGTTCTATCAAAGAGGGAAAAATAATGATTGAAACATTGACCGGGGCGATCGCCACAATTTCAACTGCAACAACTCTAGGATTTGTAGGCTATGCAGCCAGTTCCGCTGCGGTAATTTCAGGAGTTATTGCTTTGCCTGCATTATCAGTTGTTGCAGGAATTGTCTTGCTCCACACAGGAATAAAAGAATTGCGAGGCTGAATTGCTGTTGGTTATTTTTATAATAATCCTCCAAAAAAGCCTATTCTCTCATACATTTTGCTTAATTAAATTGCGTCAAATGTTTTAGCTGAGAAGTAAAAAAATGCAGTACCAGCATAACTGTGGAGGAATTTTAGATGAAGAAGACGTTAATCTTGGAATATGTCCAGTTTGTTGTAGATTTCTTCCAGGAAGTTTGGGAATCTTGAATGAATTAGACGACGAAGTTAATATTGTTGTGCCGATAATTCATAGACCGCCTGGAGAGCCCCCCCAGTCGATAAACAGAGGACAAATGTTTATTGATTTAGAGCAGAACCCTCTTACAGGTACTTTTGAAACTAGCGATCATTTATAGGCTGCTGCACAAATTTGATACCGGCAAACCAGTAGCCTTTCTATGCGATCATAATGGAGAAAATCTGAATAAACACAATGTCGCGCACCGTCACGATAACCTATGCGACAGCCGCGACTACTGCGACAAGAATCCCAGATTATTCCAATCAGCAAATGAGTAAGTGTTTAATCTTACCCACATGAAACCTACGCTTTCAAGAAATGAAATCAGGACAGAATCGGCGGACTATCACTTTAAGAATGGCTCGTCCGCCACCATTCTGAAAACGGAAAGAATTCAAGAAGAGAAAGCAAATCCATATTTTTTCTTTGCCGCGATCTTCTTTTCTTTTTTCATTGTTTCCTATTGTTTGGTTCAACTTATAAACTCAGAAAAGGGGAGTTATCAGAATGAAATTCAAATCAGACAGGTCTACAGGATCAGGTAGTGCTCTTGCTACTAGAGAGCCTGGGGGGAAAGCAACCACCACAAAGGGTTCATCTTCTAAGGGAGGTAATTCATTTAAGGTCAATACCTCCAGCTTTACCAGCACTTTAGCCGATATCGTACCTGGAGAAATGCAAGGGTGGTTTGGTGAAATTGGCGAAGCTTTGGGAGGAATAGATTTAAATCAGCCGCTTTCTTGGACCAAAGAACAAGTGATCGCCGCTAATAAACAAGCAGCAGAACTTGATAAAAAGATTCTAGAAATGGCTGAAGTTAAAAACGCGGTCATGAAGTATCTTGCTTACGCTATGAAAGAAGCTGAATTCAAGGCAGATTTGTGCGTAGCTATGGCGAAAGCCAAAGGGTACATTGATCAACAACAAGCCAAAGCGTACCTAGCTTATGTCAAGTATTTGCGCAGTGCTGCAAGACTTGAAAAGAAAGTTAAAGCGACACAGCAAATTATTGATGCTTCTAACAGTTCCTTGGAGCAGGCTTTCGATGCTCGTAAAGCAGCGATCTTAAATGCTGTGAATCAGAGCGCAAAACTGAGCGGTTCTACCGCTGCTGAGGTTGGCAACTTGAGAGTGCAACGCCAACAACTGCTGCAACAGCATAAACAAGAGATGGCTCAATACAAGCATGAGCTTGCAACAGGTCATCTGGCGGGCTCGGCAGCATAGTCTCCCCAACTCCTGTTCTTTATTTTGAACAGGAGGACAATACTTCCTGTCTCTGCCAAAAAATAATTTTGAGGATAGTCTGATGGGTTACCAAATAAATATCAACGCATCTACCGAAGAAGCAAAAGCACAACTTTCAGAAGCCCTGAACAATATGCCACAGGGAGGTAAATTTGGTGGAGAGTGCAGTACGAATGCCTTAAACACTGTCACGTCCACGGCAAAAGAGCAGGGATACGGTGCTCATGCATGGCTGAACGAAGATGGTTCAAGGTACAACTTTATTGTGGAATAAGCTTCAGTTCCCAAGGGACGGCATTATCTGTAGCAACGGTTCAGTTTGAAATAATGCCGCACCCCACGATTTTCCTTGAAGGAGACAAGCATGACGTTGCGCAGTATTGAAGACGTTAATGATGAAAATGCCCCAACTCCTAAGGCAGACCGATATCAGCATGTAGCTAACCTGGGAGAGTTTATTGTTCTATTCGCAGTCGGTTTAGGATGTTCGTTTGCTGCGCTGCATAGTCGCTCCTTCGAGGTTGTCCTGGGGTTTGGGTATGCGGTGGCGATCGCCTACCTCTCCCTACAATTCAGCGACACTCCCAGAGCGTCACTCTTCCGTATGACAGCCCTCACTCTAGGAGTTCTGCTGGGGTTCAGAGAAATCTTCTTGTTCTTCCCCATGCCTATTGTTCACACAGTTCTGACTGTTGCGGGAGGCATATTTCTATGTATTCGCGGTGTGAAATGGTTTAGGGGGTATTTTGCCACATGAGCCGGAGTAGAGTATTGGTTACGCGGCAAATACGACAATCTGCTTGCATCGTCGGTGCCGCTCTCTGTATCGGGGGATTGTTCCTCGCAATTCCCGATACCTACAAATCGTGGAAGTTTGCAAAAGAAAGCACCAAGAACTTGTTTGGTCAACCGCAAGAGCAGATATCTATATACCGAATAGAAGAGCAAATGCCATCTCAAGGAACGGTTTTTAAAATTGTTCAAGGGCAGTCCCAGAGAAAAATTACTGGTCTAGTGCTATTGTTCTTTGGCGGTAATTTGGCTTGGTATTTTGGTCAAACGCTTGCCGATGAATTTGAAATCATCGAGAAGAGATGCTTCAAGATTCGTCAAAGTGAATTCTTGATCGAGGACACCACCTTAAGAAGTGGAACCGAAGTGCATCAAACCATGATTGAGATGGATATGCTCAATCAACTAGCCTACTACCAGAAAGGTTTTAGACCAGATGATGTGACCTACTTGCCACCGGACGTAGAAGAGACAGAAGACAGCAAGGGAGGAGAAAACGAGAAATTCCCTGAGACAGTCAACGGCTTTTTTATGTGGCTGTTGGAGAAAGGTATCACCCAAGCAACAGTGAGAGACATTTCCCGCAAGTGGTTCAATGACGGTCATCTATCGGCTGATAAAGTGAGAGCTTTCGTTGATGGGTTGGTTGCTGAGAAGCTTGCTGAATGGATAGGCGAAGAAAAGAATGAATTTAAGTTAATCACTGCACCGCGTTCAAGTTAATCGTTTTCTCATTCAATAGGAAGGATTTATGTATGAGTTCATATCTGATCTACAAACCTTGTTTGAGGAAATTTTGGAAGAGTTCGGTAAGGATAACACAGAGAACAGACTATTAGCTGAATTCGGTATCAGTAAACTTCCCGTCCAGCGAAAAGTCGTCTGGGAGATTTATGAATATGATGTGGAAGTAGTAGAAGAAAACAACTGGACATACAACTTCGTCATCCAAGCCAAAAGAATACCTGAATCTCTTAAAACAGGAACAGCAAATACAGAGTGGGGAGCGGTCAAACTAGCGCGGGACAATTTGAAAACGTGGTTTAGGCAGGAAGAATAGGCATCGTCCATGACAGAATTGTCGATAGTTGACGCCTGACTAGTTTAATTTCGTAGTCGCAGAATGAAGGAAAAATTCATGTACAATAGTCTTGGAGATCCACAGTTTATGTTGACTGGAATTGCAGGGCAATTTCAAAATCAGTTTACTCGAAATATACAATCCAAAACAAAAAAAATCAGATGTAAGGTTTTCGAGTATTATGTAGATATCACCGAAACAGGCATATCAAAATTCATCTTCTATATAAATGCGCAGAGAATGCCTGACTATTTAAAAAGCGGTACAGCCGATTGCGAGTCAGTGGCGTTGGAGCAAGCACGCGATAACCTGCGACAGTGGTTTAAACAAGATAGATAGTTTAGTGAAAAAGCGTAGATCTCGCAGTTCGTAACTATCAATACCTTAAAAGTTTTGGAAATTTCCACCTACTTATTTCAATCAGGGAAGAAGAGAGATGGTTTATCTTAAAGAAGACGGAACTAATGGATTTAGTTGGGGGTTGCAATATAATTTTCTTGTCAAAGAACACCCAACTCAGCTGGAAGAAATTGCGCAAGCACGATTTCAAATATTAGCAGAAGAAAATCCTGAGCAAGCTGAGTACTACCAAAATTTGCGTGAACAGCTTGATGAGAAAATCAATGAAGCCTGGGATAATGATTCTCAAAACTTTGGTTGTGTGGAATCCAGCAAGGTTACCCAAGAATTCATCAAAGAAAATAATCTGATGGATTTATTTGAGGACTTTCCTGCATTATCCAGTGAAATAGACCAGGAAGTGGATTTTTCGGGTCTCGAAGATGATCCGGAAATCGATATCAATTTAACTGGGGAAGACTTTGAAGCTTGGTTGACAGAGATTTAGCCAAAGGAGATTTCAGGGGAACATGATGAAACAGCCTGAACTATCGTATCAAGATTATCTCAAATCAAGTCTATGGCGATCGCGTCACAAAGACTGGCTACAAAGAACACATAATCGCTGTCAATTATTCCCGTGGGTGCGGGTTGGATCGATTAGAGGAAAGTATCATCCATACGCAATTCATCATATGCACATCAACGCTTACCGCAGACAGGGACGGGAATTCTGGAACAGGGATGTGATCGTATTATCTCCCTTTGCACACGACTTTATTTTTCATTGGTTAGTTTCTGGCGGTAAGCGAAAAGTCCGTTACCAAAAAGATTTCCCTAATATTGCACAGCGATCGCTCAATTGGTGGTGCCGCGTTATGGGACTAATCTTGCTATTTCCAGGTTGGGCGATTCTGGTTGTCTCGTTTGTATTAGTGATTCATTTTTTGAATTAACTCAAGGAGCCATAGCTTATGCTTTCTATTCCGGCTACTCTCAAAATATATCCAGAGAATCTCACGGAAGAAAATGCAATTACAATCTCAGTATTTTTGTTAGCAATACCCCGCATCGGGGAAAATATTCAGATCACTTTGGATACCTACGAAAATAAAAGAGTATACGCAGTCACAACTATTACGGATGTCATTCATCTCCCTTCAATCAATTTGAACAGATTTCCAAAAGTCATTATCGAAGTAAGAATTATGCGACAAGAACCGCTCTCCCCAAATAAGACAAGTTGATTCTGGAATCCAAATTTTAAAGTGAAAGTGAGTATCTAAAAGGAGTTTTATTTATGGCTTTTTCTAGACCTAACGGGGACGGAGGATTTTCTTGGAAAGCCCACTTAGAGTATCTAACGGACAAAAATCCAGAAAATCTTAAATCAATCGCGATCGCCAAACTTAACTTACTAGCCAGAGAGAATCCTGATCAGGCAGACTACTTTAGCGATTTAGCGGATGAACTGGAGTTGAAAATATACCGCGAAAATGAAGCGAATGAAAAGCGCACCCTAGAACAAAAAGGTGTGGAAGAATCTCTCTCATACGAAGAAGAACAAGCGATCGTTGAACAATACCTACAAGAACATGGGATGAGTTGGATTTTAGAAGGCAACGATAATCCTTACCAAACAACATTACGTTGGTGCAGTTCTTGCGAGGATTTCACACCTCACAAAACTATGGAATCAGATCTGGGTTTTAAATGCACTAAATGTCCTCAAGCGACAAAGAGTGCAGCAGAAAGCTATATCGACACCGCTTATAGAACACTAGGCAAGTTGCTCCATAAATTGCAGTAGGTCAAGGGCGATCGCCTGAGTATTGCCCGCTCACCCGAAGAACAATGTTAACCACCGAGATCAGGGAAGAACTTACCCGCATCCAAGTAGAACTGAAAAAAGTATTTCCCCCCGAACAACACGAGATCCGAGACCTGCCGGGGAATGCAGGGAGATGGGTCTATCTGAGGTGGCAAACGATACGCGAAAGGTTAGACGCAGTTTGTCCCGACTGGTCTAACGACCATAGCGAAATCCAATATCTCGAAAATGAAGCGGTTTGTCGTTGTGGCATAACCATTTTAGGGGTGCGTAAAGAGGCTATCGCTTCAGTCCCCATCAGCCTCGTTAGCGGAAAAGGGAAAGAGATGACTCGTGGAAGCCCAGCAGATAGGCTTGCAGCTGAGGGACTAAAAAATGCAGCTGAAATCTGGGGAGTGGGACGCTATCTAGATGATCAAAAATTCGTCATCCATTATCTCAGCGATCGCCTGAGCGAATTAGACGAGAATATGCAAGGGGAGGTGAGGAAACTATGTGAGCAGTATAAAATTTATACTGGTGTACGGCAACCACAAAGAAAAGCGCCAGAAAATGAGGGTAGCTTTCTCCATGCCTTAGCAGGAACGAACCCCACATTAAAAATCTCGCAGCGCCAGCGAAATAGATTGTGGGCGATAGGGAAGAGTGAATTAAAATTATCTGATGACCAAATCAAATCCGCCTATAAAGAGCTTGGGTTTGAAAAGTGTGAAGATATTACGCCTGACAAGTACGAACAAGTAGTTGAGAGGTTGCGATCGCTTAGCAAAGCAGCAGATAACAATGTTGCTCCTGTACAGGATTTATATCCAGCTAACAACAATATAGTTCGCCAAATCAGATCCATCACTAAGCATCAGCCTGACTGGATATTAGCCCAATGCAAAAGGTATGGTTACGAGCGACCCGGAGCAATCCCGCCTGAGCAAATCAGCAAATTACTAGCTGATATGTGTAGCGATTATGCCTATACAAACGGTGCGGTGGAGAGTAGGGAAGGGGCTTGTACTTCTTTTAGTAGTGCGATCGCTTTCGCCCAAACCTCCGGGCAACCCATATTACAAGCGGCTTTGGATTGGTTAGGTCGCCACCAAGGACAAAAGCTTCGGGCTTAAATTGCCATTTTAAACGAATGGGCTGTGTGTGGCACACATTAAAAATTTGAGCTACTATAGCAATGTTGTCTCGATCAAAAGCGAATAATTTCTTTGCCAGCCAAGAAAACTTTTTTTACTAAAATCTAAGCTCTAATGATACAATTCAAATTGGTAGCCAAAACAAAAACAGCTCTGCATGGATTGACCATCAGAACTTTTTTGTTGGGCTTTTACCCCAAGGGTGATTCAAAGAACTCAGTGAAGTTTGGCGACCCAGCTAAGTTTTCGATTTCACACTTGTCATTTCTAGTGATCAGGGATCTTGGAACAACGTTAATACCTCAAGGAGGCATTAGACATTTGAATTAAATGAGGTAGCTATACCAACAAGCTGTTTGTTAGTCCCCAACAAGGAGGTAGTTATACCCTCAAGTCGTTAGTGAAACACGTTGCAATGCAGTGCATTGTTAACGCGGGGTTATACGCATTGTTATTGTTATACTCAGGTCGTTGCGGCTTGAGTCTCGTTAAAACAGAAGACTGTTTTGACAGACTTTTTGCTAGTGCAACAACTTGAGTATAACACATCGTGCTGGCTTGAAAAGATTTTCAGCATAAATTTCTCTGATGTGTTTGCTATGCAGATTAAAATTTTCTGTTTGTTACAAATCTTATTGTCGGGTGGTGTGCCATGTTAGAAGCTCATCATCTCTGTGAGTGGCACACGAGTTTAGTAGACCGGAAACTAACTGAACTTAACGTCAAGAGTTTGAGCGGCAACGCTGCTTTAGAAAGATTACTGTTTGGCTTACCAGTTTCCTCCCGCCGCAATGACGGGCGATTGCGGGACGGTTTTTTAAAAGCTTATGCCCATGTTGAGTTAGGTGGATGGTGGGTAAGTGGACTAGATCCACAAAAAGGTTTCCTTGAAGAACAGGACTGGGGACGATTTAAGCCAGATCAGCCACGCCAAAATTGGGATGAGGTATCCCTAACATATTTAGAGAAGCTTGTTAAATACGAATCCCCCCCAAAAACTCCTAACCGAGTTACATATTTCAGGGTTCCATTACATATCTGGGAGATGGTCGCATCACGTTATAACATCCCCATGCCCGAACATGTGCAAGTCACAGAGAATGGGGAGGCGATTGGTTTCTGGCAATGGGTACAACAGCACCCAAAAATTCCCGTAATTCTTACAGAAGGAGAAAAAAAGGCGGGTTGTTTACTTAGCTTTGAATTTGTGGCGATCGCCCTCCCCGGAATATGGAACGGCAGAGTGGGGAAAGAAGAATTCGAGCATCTTCACCCTGACCTTATCCCGCTAGCCCAGGCAGGGCGAACATTTACAATTCTTTTCGACCACGAAACCAAGCCCAAAACCAAAGAGAATGTTTCCCAAGCAATTCGCCGTACCGGAGCGGCAATTCAGCAAGCGGGTAGTAACTGTAAAGTGGCTATCCTCCCTGGTCCAGAAAAAGGGGTTGATGATTGGGCAGCGGCACTAGGGAATAAAGCAGCAGCTAATTTGACAGCATTAATAGATGATGCCGTCACCCTTGAAGAATACCAGACAAAATCTCACTATCACCGCAGACGAGGCGTGGTTAAATACAAGCCTGATATAGAGGTGAATGTAAGGTACTTGGCAGAGCATGTCTTACTCCCCGAAACTGGCTTGGTCGGTATTCTGTCAGACATGGGTACTGGGAAGACGGAAACCTTGGTTAGGCGCAGGCAGGAGCGACCAGAAGAGAGATTTATCAACATAGGTCATCGGGTAAACCTGTTGAAAAACCTCGCATCCCGTTTAAGTACCCAGATGTATTCCGATATAGCTGCTGGGAAGATGGGGGAGTGTAGATCCTTATCTATCACGATTGATTCCCTGTACAAACTTGCGGGGCAGCTAGAAGGATATGACTGTGTACTGATAGATGAGGCAACCCAGTTTTTAAATCATCTGCTCACTTCTTCTACTTGCCAGAAGTTTCGTCGGGAAATTTTAGATGTTTTGAAATTCATCATCTACCAAGCAAAGCTCGTTGTACTGGCAGATGCCCACCTTGATGATGTGACCATCGAATTCTTCCAGGCTATGCGTCCTGAGCAAGTGATCTTAGTTCCCGAAGTTAAGCTGACGAAAAAGGAAAGGCAACGAAGAGAGCGGAGAAATGCCTACCAAGCAACGCTGGGAATAGAATCACCATTACCCGAGGAAGTCCCAGTTAAGTCAGTGCCTTACATTATTAAGAATAATTACCGCTCTGGCGGACGGGATGTGTATTGGTATGAAGGGAAGGACAACAGTGCTATTGTCGCCAGTATTCACTCAGACATTATGGCGGGTAAGAAAGTACTGGTAGTTTCTAGCACTAAGCGTTTCTCAAAAGCATTAGAGCGATCGCTCATGAAGCAATCGGAAAAATGGGGCAAGGAGAACAAAGGAGTAGATCCACCACCCCTGACGTTGTGGACTATTCATGGAGAAAATAGCGGAGCCCCTGAAAATATTGAATTCATCAAGGATATCAATAATGCCGTAAAAACAACGCAGGTGCTAAACGTGTCACCTTGTTTAGGCACAGGTATTGACATATCTACCCCTCATTTTGATGTGATATACGGGGTTTTTGATGGTGATGCATTGGCGGCTACTGATGCTGCCCAGCAGTTATGGCGCTATCGTCCAAATGTTCCTATGCATGTGTGGGTACGGCCAAGACCATGTTTTGGTTATCAGGAATCAAACCCCCGCCGGATCAAGGAAGGGATATTAAACAAGAATCAAATGACATCATTCTTGATCCGACTAGACCCAAAAACAGGCATCCGAGGGGTAGAGGACGAATGGATGCTGGATACCTACTGCCAACTGAAAGCGCAGCACAACTGGTCCGTCAATAATTTAAGAACTGACCTGAAGTTGCTCCTAGAAGAAATGGGCAACAAAATCATCCCTGTGGATCAAGATCATGACGGTGATGCTAAATCCTGGATGAAGGAAGCGAAGAAGGAAATTAAGTACGAAGATCGCACTAAAATTGCCAACGCCAAGGACATTGATCGCCAAATATGGGAATGGCGACAGCAGTTAGACTACCTGAAACCTGAAGAAGCAGCTGAGTGCATTAAGTTCCAGATCAGGGAAGCTTACGGGATGCCAGTCACCCCTGAACTCGTAGAAAAGCACAATGAAGGAAGGCTATTAAAACAGATCATAGCCCTAGAAGCTGTAGTCACCAAACCTGAAGAAGAAATCATTTTAGACGAGCAGGGGAGGGAGTACCCGTTACCACCAAAAATTGTGAGTGAGTATGATCGCAGCGATCGCGAGCGACACAAAATTTCAATGGACTGGAGCCACCGTTCCACCGAGTGGCTGATGCGCCAACGCCTGGGGATAAACGAGCTTGTTGAACACCTAATGGCTGGGGGAGAAATTGCAGCTGATGACCCCAGGCTGGCAGCAGTAGCTGAAAAAGCCAGGTTTGCTACAGGCCATATTAAAGCAGTGTTGAATTTGACTGTACCTTCTAGCAAATCCCCAATGTGGATATTCAGCCAATTCCTCGGTCAATTGGGACTATCCACCATTTCCCAGCGTTTGGGTAGAAGGGAAACCCGAGTCCGGGTCTACTCTTTGAAAGAAGAAGACTTAGTATTTGCTCAGCAAGTTTTGGAGTGGCGACAAAAACGCCGCGAGGAACGGGAGCGACAGCGGGAGATGACGCACGAGCAAGCTGAAGTTATGGATCTTAATTCAGCTGATCAAGCGGTGTCCACACCCCCCTTAAATATAGATACAAATCTCGATGATCTGGACACACCTTTAGAACCTGTTTCCCCTCTCAAGGAAGCAGAGTGGTGGGTAAAGGTGAGGGCGATCGCCGCCGACTCACTACAATTTCTCACGAACAGCGTTGAAAGAATCAAAGATGCCATCAGGCTCTTACCCCACCAGCAACGTTGGGCAGTCATGCTGACGCTTCAAGATTTAGACGAAGCAGCCTTTAGCCAATTTGAAGCTCAGTTTCCCCAGTGGCGAGACTGGTGTCGCTTCTGGGTATAGTCCACCTGCTTTAGTACGTAAATCGTTTTTCAGTATAAAATAATCTCCGCGAGGTAATGAATAATGACCGCGCTCAGGCATCTTATTGCCCAAAACTCTAGTTATCCAGAGTGTTTGGCTAATCTACCACTTTTTGAACCTGATAAACCAGTTTCCCTCACTCCGTTTTCCGAGCCCAGGAAGCTAACCCCACAGAAAAGCTATAAATTAATTGATAATTTTACAGGTCTTGAAGAAGCAGTCGAGGAATTAAGTACAGCTCCTGTCCTGGGGATAGATACCGAAACGACTGGTTTAGATCCACATTGTGATCAACTTCGGCTGATTCAGCTCGCTGCAACCGATTTCCCAGTCGTCCTTGTAGATGTATTCAAAATACCTTTAAGACGTAAGATGTGGGCTTTGCTGACGAAGTTTTTTGACTCCACTGCGATAAAGGTTTTCCACAATGCCAAATTTGACTTGAAGTTTTTTACCAAGGTTGGGCTGAAAATCAAAGGTCAACTCTTTGACACCCAAATTGCTCATCAACTATTGACAGCCGGACTTAAAGAAAAAGCATCACTTAAGGTGATCGCTCATAAGTACCTTGGTGTGGAACTAGAAAAAGAAAGCCAGCAATCGGATTGGAGCGTAAAGGAGTTAACCGAAGAACAGCTGAGTTATGCAGCTTTGGATGCTCGCATTCTCTTGGATTTGAGGAATGTATTAAGACTCAAATTAAAACAAGCTGACCTTGTGCAAACAGCCGTCATCGAGTTTGGAGCTATACCCGCAGTAGCTCAAATGGAATATCAGGGGATGTTTCTGGATCTGAGTAAGTGGGAAATTCAAGTCAGGGAGATGGCGATCGCTCGACAGAAAGCCGCTGAAGAATTACAGACATTGCTAGTTTCCGACAATCCTCAAATGACAATAGTTGAAGGTGCAAATCGAATAAATCTAAACTCTCACCAACAACTCTTAAAAGCTATCCAAGCTCAAGGAGTACCCATCCAATCCACAAACAAGAACCACATCGCACCTCTGGCTTCAAAATATCCAGTTTTGGCGGCTTTACAGAAGTACAGAAAATCCTCGAAATCCCTTAGTGCCTTCGGGAATGCTCTGCCTACTCACGTATCTCCTCATACACAGCGAATTCATTCCAGTATTTGGCAACTTGGCGCGGTCTCTGGCCGGTTCTCATTCTCACATCCCAATCTCCAACAAGTACCTCGTAAATTTGAGATTCGTAGGTGTTTTACGGCTGCGCCTGGAAACAAACTGATCATCGCGGACTACAGTCAGATCGAGTTGCGAATTGCGGCTGAGATTAGCGGCGACTGGACCATGATCAACGCTTATCAGACCGGTCAGGATTTGCACCGTTTAACAGCATCTTTGGTTTTGGGTAAGCCGTTGGACGAGGTTGTGAAGAGCGATCGTCAAATGGCTAAACCCATTAATTTCGGTTTGATCTACGGCATGTTTCCCCCGCGTTTGCAGAATTATGCCAGCGTTGAATATGGAGTAGAAATGACATTAAGAGACGCTAAAATATTCCGGCTGAAGTTTTTTGAAAGTTATCGTGGACTTGCTCAATGGCATCAAAGGGTAAATAATGCGCTCTATAGCAATAAAACGTGGGAAACCCGTACACTCGCTAAGCGTCGTCGTCAGTGGTTGCCTGATAAAAACCCCTCTTTGAATGAAATGTTGAACCTTCCCGTACAGGGGACTTCAGCGGATATCACCAAACTTGCTTTAGCCCAATTACTTTTTGAATTGGAGGGTACAGCCGCTGTCATTATCGCAGTGGTTCATGACGAAATAATTCTAGAATGCCCTGAATCTAATGCACTGCAAGCTTCGGAAATTTTAAAAAGGGTGATGATTCAGGCTGGGCGGAAGTTTTTGAATCGTGTGCCTGTGGAGGTTGAGGTGGCGATCGCTGATAATTGGGCGGAGAAGTAAATCGTTAACTTTGATTTTACTTCTCTAAAACATCCCAACTTATGACCCATTGTTGGGTAAATACTTAAGGTTGATGATTCCGCTCATAAGCACGAAAAAATAATACTTTGAGGCATTAGGTCAACGTTTTGGCTCAAACCGAAGATTCACTTAACAAAGCTGACTCAACTGCTGCTTAGTTTCGGCTGGTTTTCTCATGATTCAACTTGACTCAGTTTTTCCAGGAAATTGGGTAACTTCGTCTTGCTGTTCTCTTAATTGCTGGTTGAATCCAAATTAGTCCAAACTCCAGTATTTACGCCGTGTTGTACTAGTCTTGAAAAGAAGAATTTCTTGAATAGCGGCTATGCCCCTACCATCTGATAGTTCTACAACAGAAGTAACTACAGTATATATTGATTTATATTTTACCCACAAGTGGTCTATTGTACGGAGGTCTGTGCAGGGAAAATTCAAAAGTTCTTCACTTCTGATGTAATCGTCCTTGGTGTGACCTACAGCTTGAAGCATCACCCTATAGGTTTCTTCATCGGCTTCTTCCCACTGTCCTGCTTTGAGAAAATTTCGGAGTTTGGTGTAGTCTATATTACGTTCACTCTTAAGGCAAAACTGTCTTAAGAAAGAAAGCAAGAGTTGGTTTCCTGGATTAGAATCATGTGCAGCAAAAGCTAAATCTTCAAGCCATCCCTCTGCTTGCGCTGCTTTTATTACTTGATAGACACTGTCTGATAAATTACTGCTTCCTGCAATTCTTTCTAAATATTTATCCATTTCAAACAGTAACATTTTCTCAAGCTGTATATTTTCAGGAAAAGCATCCATTAAAGCATTATGTAGCTCTTTTTTTTGCGCACCATTAAGCATTATATCTTTCATAAAAGATGACTTATCCTGATGGATTTTTGCCCTCTTTGCAAAAAACTGAGATGCTCCCTATGCAACTGACTCTAAGGACTGAAAATAGAGTTTTTGTAGTAAATGAACAATTTTCGTCGCTAAGTCTGTAATGCTTACTTAGCTTTGATTTGGTTTGATCTATAGTTGAGCGGTTATTAGATCTTTCCTATTATCAGTATCTGTATGAGGATTACTTTCCCTTAACGATGAAAATTGTTCCGTTACTACAAAAACTTTAGTTAGAATCGTATGTTATTTAAGTCTCTTTAAGGTGAAGAACGTAGAGGAGCAAATCCAGCACTCTTAATAAGATCTTGTCCTTGGTCTGTTAAAAGCATATTAGCGTAATCCTCCCCAGCTTTTCTAGCATCAGAGTTATCGTTTGGAAAGCCTACAAAAACATCACGAATGAGAGGATATTGATCGTTATTTATAGCCTCAAGGTTTATTTCCTTTGGTGGCTTATTTGGACAAGTTTGATCGACTACAGCCGTTCCTTTATAAGGTAAAAACAAATCATTTTTGGTATTACCAATAGATATAGGTTTAACCTTACATTGACCAAGGACTTCAGAGGCAGTACCGAAATAGATTGCTCCCTCAGTCTGACTAACTTTTTTTGCCATGTCCGTGGGATCTGCATCTAGAGAGATGGCTTGTGAAGAAAATGTTGTGATATCCAATTTTTCCATAAAGTATTCGCTAGTCCCGCTTTCACCCAAAGATCGATAGAAGGCTTTAATCGGCAAATTGGGACCACCAACCTGGTTCCACTTCTCAATTTTCCCTGTGTAAATACCCTTAAGTTCCTCCACAGTCAAACCTCTTGTCAATTGTAGGTTGGGTTGAACTGCGACTGCAATTGCATCCTTTGCAATAGGTATGTACTTCACTTTAGATGTATTATCTCGTGCTGAAGCCAAAATAAAATTAAGTTGACCGGATGACAACATCCCTCTTCCTTTTACAGTTCCCGTGGGTTCGTATTCTTGTAAATCATACTTACCAGAAAAAGCTTGTTTAATTGGATCTTTTACCTTTCCTTCTATTGGTATTAGTGACTTACTACCGCCATAGCGCCACTGACGACCAATAGGTGCAGAAAGCTTGGTATCCCTTATAAATGCAGGATAGTTATGAAGAGAATTAAGAATAGTGGGCAATGCGACTACTAGAACTGTAGTAATTGCAGCTAGAAAAATCCACTTCTTCCAGTTTTTGATTTTTTTTAGCGGTGAACGATTTGCTAGCTGTCTTTCTGACTGCCATTCAGAAATAGATTTTCCTAGCTGTGTTTCTGACTGCGGTTCAGAAATAGATGTCGTAGCACCAAGCTGCTGCCATGTGGGAGGCTCTGTTAAACTGCTAATGCAAATAGCTGGTAACCAGGTAATACCTGGAAACTGGGCAAACTGTTCTAATCCGAAGCTTGCTTGTTGAAAAGCAGCAAAGAGAGAATGTCCCTGAAAAGCAAAGAGTTCAAAAAAATTCTGCAAAAACTTTACCGCCACTCCATCTGGAACAGGTTCCCGCATGACAATTGCTATAGGAAGTTTTAAATCTTTAAGGAACTGCTGCGACAGTCCTAAACCATCACAGGAGTTGAAAACGCACAATTTTAATCCCTTCCTAACAGCTATTCCCAAATTCTCTCGAAGTTGGTCAACAGTGATACTAGCAAATGCTAAATTCTGGCTCTCATTCAACTCAAGCCGACCAACAATTCCATCCTGCTCACTTCGACTGTGTCCTGTAAAGACAAAAATGTCATAAGGCTGTTGCTGAAGTGCTCTGATGAGTTCGCTGGGTTCGGGCTGTCGCAAAATTGTAATTTTTGCGCCAACATCTCTTAAGCGTTCCATCGTCTCCACATCTGCCTGAGTACCTGTTTCAATGTCTTTACTGTTGCCCACAACCACTAGAATTCTTACAGAATTACCTTGTTGAAGACCTTGTGAAGGTTCAAACCCACCAGGAGTAAAGAAGGCAACTTCTGCACCTGAGTAGAAGTTTTGAAAAACATCCCATGCTTGCCAAGGCAAACGTCGCAGTCGAGGATCGTCAAACTGTAGAAGCAGACGGATACTTTTAGAATCGTTAACGTCAGTTTGCGCATATCTCACCAAGTGATCTCTAACATCCAACCAAGTTCTACTGGAAGTGTTGTTGAGCCATACATTCAATTCCTGACGTAAGCTTCTAGCGTTCTCAATGGAGTCACCTCCGCTCCTGCTGCGTTCAGGATTGATGCGACTAGCTTGAGATTGATTTGCCTCAGAAGTGTATTGAATAGAAAGATCGCGAAATCTGGCTGCCGATTCTCTCCCTGAGGAAAAATAGCAGTCTCTCCACTGTCTAAACACCTCGTCAAGGCTAACTGGAACTGCTGGCAAGAAGCCCTCACTCTCCGTATACCCTGAAGTTCCCGGCTTGTCAATTCTTACAGTAGCTTGGTATCCTGTCCCAGAATTTTCTCTGCGTAAAATAAATCTAATTTGCATTGAAATAACTTGGTAAATTTCAAAGTTAAGAGTTTGAAAGAGTCATCGTAGCCATATCCCACATTCTGCACCTTGAACTGCTACAAAGCATATTCCTTACAAAGAATATCTTTCTGAGCGATTGATTGTGGTATCTTCCTAAGAAAAATGTAATTTAAAATACTTATTGTCAGTGATATAAGTATTTTAGATTGCATTGTTACGTCCTCGTAGAGCCGCAATAATCAATGTGGTTTATATCATAAAGTTTTCAGAAAATATTAAATTTTTTAATACTATTCTGATACTGAATTGCTCTCCTGGTTTACCCGTAAATTCATGCTCAACCCAAGAATCAACTTCCTCAACTTGCCTTTGCATACAAATCATATCGTTATCATCTATTACCAACAGTTGAATTCCCTTGGGTAAGCAATTACTATAGGAACTGATCGTTGGGCAGAGTCGAACACAAATCTTAAAATCCTCTGTGGTTGTCGAAGTCAGTTGAACCAACAAAGCAACTGGTTGCTCGTCAAATTCATAGTCAATTTGCTTCGCCCGATTTATACTTTGACCGTAATAAGTGGAATCTCGAAATCGTGTTACTGAAATTAGTCTTGCTGGCTCTTGCCAACCTGGTTCATATGTCTCCCTTAGCCATTGTCGTAATTGTACTATTTTCCCAGACTCGATCCAATCAATATGAGCAATAAGGTTGTCTAGCGATCCTAGTTCAGCTAATCGAATATTTTCAGGTAGTTCAATAGCAGGCTCGGCAGGGATGAAACCTAACAATTCCACTTGGTCTAGATGTTGAGTAAACTGAACCGCAACACAACCAATGCGATCATATCTGGCCTCTACAGAAAGAGGATAAAGTTCCTCATTAGGCAGAATCGGATAACATTCCAGTCTACCAATACCGGGAAGAACTAAGTCTGCAACATTCAATAGTCCTCTAATACCAGGTTGGAAACTATCACCTTGTTCTAAGTCCGATTCAATTTCTATCCATCCTAGGTAAGTATGAACGGCGTAAACGGCTAGTGTATTTAAGTAAACCTGCTTCTTTTTAGCCTGAGTTTTTTGCTCTCTAGCAAATGCTTTTGCAATATAATGAGCATCCTTACCAATCGGAACAATTATTCCTTGATTTGTACTGTTCATGATTATTTTCTATAGAGCTCTTGAGCGATTTTTCGTAAAAGTGGAAGGCATTTTTTTTGCCAGTGATATATTAGGTTTGAATATTTAATTCCTTTTTTCTTTGAGATATATCTGAAGTTAACGGGTATTTCCTGAAGAAATAATTGAATTGTTAGAAATTGAGAATTACATTCGGGATAATTTTTGGGATAGCATTGGCGCAACTTTTTCTCTGGATCTTGCTTGATGTACTCAATTAATTTTTCATCTAAGTCAGATTCAATTTGTTCGATCAAACGGTCAATTGGTTTTAAATTAAAATCAGTTTTGTCCGAACGAAAAGGGTATTGGGTAGTTGGTAGTAGATCGCCTTGTGTGACTGAGTTGGCATCTTCACCAGATGAGATTGGCATACTTAGAGATATGTGTTTCTTCCAATAAACCTGATCTGTACTCTTCAGATCGTGAATGCGCCAATATAAATAGCTATTGATCCACTTCTTCAAATCTTCAGCAAGTGTGAGCGTATCGATATTAAACCTATCAACATTTTGGCAAACCCATGCCCATGTTATATTCAGTGCTTCTGGATAGTCTTGGTGAGAAGACGTTATAATTCCAGGTAAAGTTTGAACTTTTTTAAGCAGAGCATTAAGAGCTAAACTTCTCTTACGACTTGGCTTTGGGTGTTGGCACACCTCTTTGATTAGCGCTCGAAGTTCGTGATTCAGTTCATCCATAAATTTAGGTTTTTTGAACTGTAGATAGCTGCTTGGAATTTCAGCACAACTAAAGGAGAATCTTTTCGAGCTTGCATATAAGCTTAGCATCTCAGGCTCCTACGAGGAAAGCGGTAGAAGCTTTAAGCTACTCTCAGATTAAGCCTCCATAAATATAACACCGTATTTTAGAAGTTTTTGTAAAATTCTACTGCCGATTTCTTACAACTGGAGTTTAGACTAAAGATCAGGACTTACGCAACTGGCACAGGCGATCGCTCAATTTTAGTACATATGTATTGCATGACAAACGCAACTGACCCGACGTGATCGCCATTGATATAGTATGTAAGTACTATAAAGGAGTGACTTACCCAGAGAGGCTAGACTTACGAGGTAATACACGGTATTGGCTAATGTTGAAGCGGGACATTCAAGGGAAGTTCGCCCGATCAGTGATAGGTTAAGGTTATGAACAATTTGTCAATAAATAATAGGGCTTAAATTTGGGCGAAAATCCGGGTTAAAAACACAATTTTCGTCTGGCGATCGCGGGGTCACCGTGCCAATTTGGGAAAACCGTACGCTAAGAAATCACGACTTACTTCAAAACTTTGAAAATACGTTGAGAAAATCTCGTTTACTGTTTATTACTAGGTGCACAGTATAACTAATACTCTGCACACACGTTTATTACAAGTAGCCGTTTCGTGCCAGGAATCAACGCCCTTAAAAATATTTTATAAACACCAATAAATAACCGAATCTTGGTAAAGTTCCATAACCGTGACTGCCCTAACGGTAACGCTACCCCTTATTCCTTCAAGATTCGCCGATTGTCTGCCCTATATATCTTACCTGATCGCCCGTTGCCGAAAGTTGTTAAACCCTTGAAATAATTTGAATAATAAGCTGCTGAGGAGGCATGGGATAATATAATAGTCGTTGCTTTTGCACCCTGCTTGAAGATAGATCGCCACGGAAAAGCTAAAATCCTTACACCAGAGGAAATTAGAATGCTCTTCTCCCCAGAAGTTACTAATGCTCGGGATAGAGCACTGTACGCCATAATGCTTTACACTGCATGTAGAGTAAATGAAGCGATCACTCTTTTAAAAAGAGACGTGTACGATCGCCAAGGAAGAGTCAGACCAAAAATCACCTTCCGAAAAGGCAAGACCAAAGGTAAGCTAGCGACACGAGAAATCCCCGTCATCGAAGACTTAAGAATTCGCTTAGAAGAATACAAACCCTCACCCGGAAACCCCTGGCTGTTTCCCGGAAACGAAAATGGAACACGAGCAGACAGTTATTTGCACCGAGATTCAGCTTTGTGGCTGTTAAGAAAAGCCTGCCTGAGAATAGGGATTGAAGGAGTCAGCACCCACAGCTTTAGGCGAACAGCATTAACAAAGATGAGCAGTGCGGGAATACCTTTAAGGATCATCCAGGAGATATCGGGACACAGAACACTTGACGAACTATATAAGTATTTAGAGGTTACAGAAGAGCAAGTTTTAGGGGCAGTATCCGCATTATCCATGTTAACACCTGCGGAGCTCAGCTCAGAGAAACCGACTTTAATCGAACATTTTGATCATTCTTCCCTTCCAAAGCTTTGAACTTATAAGGGGTATATTTTGTGATTTTTATGACCCTGTGCTTTATGGGTAGTCAAAATCATCACGATACATGTATTTATATAACTGTCATCCCACCCATAAGGCGCAAAAACCAGTACAAGATATATCTAGTATTTCTTGCACTCATTAGCGACAATTGGCGATCGCCCCACAGATTTTTTCTAACTCTTGTTGAAGAAGGCAGCTATGCCTTCGTACTTCTGCCTTCTTCAATAAAGCTGCATTTATCAAACATTTGTCGTTCGCTGGTAGGAATAATTTGGGAACCAATGGTTCCCTTGAGAATATTATCAACAATCAAGGAAACAGAAATAGCAAGCCAAGGCAAACATTGAATACTTCTTGTTAGATGGCGGTTCGTGGCCGCTATATGCCTGCTGGGCCTGGATAGGTGAATTTGAGCGATCGCCCGCCCATGAGTGACTGACTTGTACGAGGGGGCAGGGAATAAGGGAATATTCCCTCTTTCATGCAAGGCTTGTGAAAATTTTTTCATCGGGACTGCCTTCTTAATCAGTCCCGTATTCCTGCTCTAAAAAGCTCAACATCTTTTCTTGTAACTGCGTCAGGTAAGGTGTTGAAAGTTTTGCTAACCCGTTTAAAACCCAGTAAGCGGCAGAATCCAAATTCCCAACTTGGTAAAGTTTCTTTAGCCGCCAACACAACTGTTGCATAAAGGTGCATTCCTCTTCCAGGTAATCAAATGACTTGATATTATCTGGCTTGACTACAAACTCGTTGTCCCAAGTTGTGACAGTGCAGCTGCAATCCCCGATATAGGTGATGATGCACCAACACCCGTTTTTTCCTTTCAAATCTGGATTATCTTTTGGAATAATTAGACAGACTTCACCAACTGAATTAGAAATTGGCACTTTGGTTCTTTTTATTTCGCGCTCCACGATATCTTTCACAACCGTACTGGAGGGAACCTTGTTTCCAGCTTCCTCCACTGCCATCTGCCAAACAATGCGTTGTTTGTCGGGTTCAAGTTTGGTGAGAGGTCGGACTTGTCGTTCGCTGGTAGGAACAATTTGGGAACCAATGGTTCCCGTCAGGATATTATCAACGATTATGGAACCAGAAATTAGGTAGTTTACGTGACGATGAGTAAAACTAAAGCGCTCACGACAGTATTCCTGAAAAGTTGCGTAAGAATTACGATATAGACGGCGATCTCGTAACTCTTTAAGAGCTTTACCCGCCTCATAGAACGACTTTTCGATGATTCGCTCCAAATGCAGGCGATCTTTTTGTTCTTCCAAAGACAGATCATCATCGGTAGCCACTTGTGAAATATTAACAGTGGTTACGGGGGGATCTGCATCATGGTTGTCGCCAGCATCGTCAAGAGGTTCATTCATGAGAGACTTGCGGAATTTGACAGGACTAAAAATTAATAGTCAGGTACTCTACTAATAAAATTAAATTATACATGAGATATAAACGTAGAGTATAATTTAAAATGTCGAGTAAGGCGTTAGATAAATGGCGAGACCTGGTGGCAATCCCGATTTTGGAACCAAGTATCGCATTGACTCTGTTCATGAACAGCCGCTATCTGAACAGGTGAAAGTGTTAATGTACCCAGCAATGAAGCAGCAATTAAAGAACCTAGCAGATCAAGAAAACTGCTCAGTGCCAGACTTGATCCGAAAGGCAATAGAACAATATTTACTTACAACCGAAGCCACTCAGATCGATCTCTGAGCATTCATCTTCCATCTGGGTTAAATATATTCGGATTATTATCCGCAGCATGGCGGATTTTGGCGAAGCGCAGACGGATAAGTACATCGAAGGTCTTGAAAGCGCCTTGTGCGAACTTGCAGAAGCGCCCAGCAAGGGGCAGCCTTTCCTAAGCGATAGAACAGGGCAGGAATATTCACGCTATCGCTATGTAAGCCACGTTATTTATTACCGAAAACGGCAGGATGATATTTTCATTGTGCGTATCCTTCATGGAAAGATGCTGCCTGAAAATCACTTGTAAACACTGGCATAATATCGAGAGTGGTTGCTTTATAAATGCTAGATTGAAAATCGATCGCCACGGCAAAGCAAAAAAATCAGCGTTGGTGAATCATGGGACGATTTCGCGCAGTGCCCTTGTGCCCAATCGCATCGACTAGTTCACCATGTTCTCGTTACCAATTTCTCAAAGCCTAGAAAGAAGGAGAAAAAATGGGAGAAGCTAAGCGTCGTCAGCAGATATTAGGTTCAGAATACGGCAAAGGCAATCAACAAACACACTTTGGACTTTACCCACCTTGTGGTGCGCCGAGTGAAATAACTTCTGAGGGATGGGTTGTACACTATTTATCGCCGGAAGAAGTCCAGAGATCGCCGCAGATGCAAGAGATAGCAACAAATCTGTTACAGTGCATAGCTGTTGGTGGAACACCGAACTACAATAAGAAGCTATATTATGTCAGGATTGATGTAGGTCATGAATCAGCTTACGCGATCGCTAGACCAGTTGTTGCGCCTCCTAAGACAGAAATTATGGTGGACTGGGTGTTTTGGGACAGTTCACCGCCAGAAATTGTGCAGGCGATCATGACACCAAGATCTGAAATAATGCAAATAATTGAACGGAAACTGAAAAAAGATTTAGATAGCAGGAAAGTGCGTTTATCAGAGGTCGCCAATGATGTTACCCCTGGTAGAATGCTGGGGGCTAAAATTATATTCAAATAGTGGGGACGTAAGGTTTGATGCGTAGGCATCAGTATCACGTTTCTTGTGGCGTTAGTACTGCTAGCATCTGATATCAAAAATGATAGCAGTAAGTTTTTCCGGCTATTCTTCACTGACCCAGGAATCAGAATTGCTATCAAACCTGATAGCGATCACGATAGCAATTCATCACCCCTCCCGAGTCACCTAAAAAACATGGGGTTTTTCTTTTACAATGAGCTAAACAGCCAATCTTGATAAATTTTGTTAAACAACACACTTGTGGAGAATCAGTGAAAAACTTGGCAGGGAATGATGTCGCTATTTTTTTATTCCGCTTTGATTTAAGCGGGAATGGCATAAATTTTATCCTGAACGAAGCTATTGCAGCGGATATGTACGAGGATATAGACAAGAAGATGAGACCCCTGATTCATACTTGCTGCGAAACACTCCTGCGCTACAAGCACCTAAGTTCAAGTAACACTATCATGGATGGAAATTTTCTGGTCCAAGGGAGTTTTGAAGTCACCCTCAGCCGGGGATTAGGCAGTCACTTTCCAGAAGATGAGAAGCAAGAGTTATTTCAGGATGCTAAAAATATTGCCGATCTCCTAGCCCTTGTAATGAATAGAAGAACCGTAGAAAAGAAACAAGGGATACAACGTACCGAATCCCCCACACAGTTTACTCATAATCCTAAGGAACTGAAGAAAGGGTTTGCTAAGCTGGGACAAACCAAACGCCTTAAAGCAGAATGGCAGCGTCTAGCAGAGGATAAACCAAAAATCTCTGGGCTCAGGCAGTTGCGTCCAGAGGACTTACCCCCTGATGTCATTGCATCAAGCGGATACGATCACAGGGGATTCTGCTACATCTTTGAACACAAAACCCTTGGAGATCTGGGCAGAATCATACTGATCAAGAAAGGGGAACAGCAAGTATTAATAGAGGCAGAACTATTTAACGAGCAAGAATCTCCCGACTCTCCTCGCATACAGAATAAAAAGGAAATATTTGAAGCGGTAATATCAGCTGTAAACAATTGCTTTAATGAAAATTTTGGCTATGGCTAGATATAGTCCCTGCTTTTAAGTGTTGGCGTGTTGAAACTTGACGGTTGGCGATCGCTCTCCCTGGCGATCAACTGAATAGGGTAAAGTCAAAAATTATGTTGGAAGGTGCGCTAAATCTGTTAAGCACAGTATAATCAAACAACTTGGTTATAATCGTCACCGTTATCTATGCCCGCTAACACTACAGAACTAGAAAAACGTCTTTGGGATGTTTCTAATGGATTAAGGGTTAATTCCAGGTTTTACAGACATTATTTAGTAAGACATTTACTAAATAATCTTGTTTCTTCTTGGGCAGTATATGGTAATAAAGAAATGGTTTGCTCAATAGGAACATGTACTCGTTAATATTTAAGTTCATTTTAAATTTGTCGTTTTTTGTTACCCCAGAGCATAATAATATAACGTCATAGTCCTTAAGGATTACCCTTTGCAGCAGCCAAAAATTACCCTCAGCCAACTTGAAAATTTTCTTTTTAAAGCCGCCGACATCCTGCGTGGCAAGATGGAAGCTTCCGAGTTTAAGGAGTTCATCTTCGGTATGTTATTTATTAAACGCTTGTCGGATGAATTTGACCGCAAGCGCGAGCAGCTAAAAAAGCAGTATTTGCATATCCAAGATGATGAATTGTTGAAGGAACTGTTTGAAAATAAAACGTCCTACGGCGAGACGTTTTTTGTACCCCCTCGTGCTCGATGGCATGAGTCCTGGGTTGATGAAGAAGGAAATCAGGTGCCGCCCCTAAAACATTTAAAACAAGACATCGGCAATATGCTTAACAAGGCTCTTGCTGCTGTAGAAGATGCGAATGACGCCCTGGCGGGTGTACTGAAAAACAATATTGATTTTAATGCCACCAAGGGAAAAACCAAGATTCCTGATCAGAAATGGAAAGACTTACTGGATCACTTCAACCAGCCACAGTTTGTCTTGGTGAATGATAACTTCGAGTTTCCCGACCTTTTGGGTGCCGCATACGAGTACCTCATAAAATATTTTGCTGACAGTGCGGGGAAGAAAGGTGGTGAATTTTATACCCCAGCCGAGGTAGTGCGGCTGTTGGTACAGTTGGTAAAGCCTCAGGCAGGGAACACCATTTACGATCCTACTGTAGGATCGGGCGGCTTTTTAATACAGTCTCATCAGTATGTGGAGGAGCAAGGACAAGATCCCAACAACTTGGCACTTTACGGGCAGGATTCAAACGGCACGGTCTGGTCTATCTGCAACATGAACATGATCCTACATAACATTACCCGATATCCGTCGCTATGTAGACAACATGCCAGAGCCAGAACCGGAGAATGTGACAGCTCACTTAATAGGCGGCATTCCGGAGAATGAAATAGCGGCGCAGCAGGGATCTTTTGCAAAGTTTAACTTAAAATTGGATAACCTGATTACACCCCACCGACCAGGGTATTCTGGATTCTGCTCACATATTACAACCAAAGAGGCTATTAAAGATAGCCTGGAGCAGAACGCAGATGTGCAAGCTACCCTTAGCAATCACCACATCATTCTCGAAGACTGGTGGCGGATAGCTCGGGACGATTTTGCCAAGCTGGAGGGAAACAATGTCCTGCCCCAGGTGCGCCAAGAATTGCTAACTAGCCTTAAGCAGAAGCTTATCCCGGAAGGTGTGTTAGACGAATTTCAGGTAGCGGGAGTATTTGTCAATTGGTGGCAGCAAATTCGCTACGATTTGAAAACTATCATTAGTATTGGCTGGCATCATACGCTGATTCCCGATGAATATCTACTGTCAGCATTCTTTCAGGAAGATGTTGATCGCATAGAAGAATTAGAAAACAAGATCAGCGCCGCCCAAGGGGAACTGATCGAGGCGTTGGAATCGGCGCAAGAAGTCGCCAGTTATGAGCCTGACGAAGAAGAATCGATCACGGTAACGGTCATTAAAAAATCCCTTAAGGAACTGATCGAGGACCTGAAACATGCAGCGGCAGGTTCTTCCGGAGCCAGGGAGCGTCGGCGTTATCAAACAGAGTATGATGTTATTACCCGTATTGAAAAACACCTTAAAGAGTACAAAGATACACTCAAGCAGCAACAAAGTAACCTCGATCTGAAATTGCACCTGAAACGTTTAGGTGGTGACGAAGCCAAAGCCGAAACTCGTGAACTGTTAAAACAGATGGAAACCCAGCTTAATGGGCTGAACCCGAATAACAAGGAAGATAAGAAGAGAATCACTGCGCTTAACAAGGATGAGGCAGCGCTAAATCTGCGTTTATCGCGGACTGACGAGGTACTGACGGCGATCAATGGCCCGTTAACTGATTCAGAGGCGAAGACCCTAATCCTACAGAAGCTGTATGACTGGGTAAAGGAGCAGCTTACCCGCTACCTGAATGCTGAAAAGCGGGTCTTAAGCGCCTGTATCGAGAACCTATGGGATAAGTACGCGGTATCGAGCCTGCAGTTAGAGACGGAGCGAGCGGAAACGCTAAAAACCTTGAATAAGTTCTTAAGTAAGTTGGGCTATTTGGAATGATTCAGAACCAAAATTTTGAAAATAAGTGCCTTCGTGATATCGCATCCAAGAATAAATTTTCAATAGTTGATGGCCCTTTTGGAACCCAATTACATGCTTCTGAATACCAAGAAGAAGGCATCCCTGTCGTTCGAGTTGTAAATACCACCTATGAGGGACGATTTGATTCAAGAAAATTAGTGTTTATTTCTTTAAAAAAAGCAAATTCTTTAAAAAGAAGTGAGGTCAAGCCAGGCGATATTGTAATTGCAAAAACAGGAGCAACAATTGGGAAGTCAGGTATTTTCCCAGACACTTTTAAAAGAGGAATTATTGCATCTAGTTGTATAAAAATAAGTGTTGATACAGAAATTGCAGATTGCCGCTATGTCAACTACTTAATACAAAGTCACGAAGGACAAAATAAGATTACTGATGCGGCGGGTGGTTCCACACGTACTACGATCAACACTAAACCATTTGGTGATATAAGGTTTAATTTTCCATCTTATAAGGAACAAACCCAAATAGCCGTGATACTCACCAGCATTGATCGCGCTATTGAACAGACCGAGGGGATTATCGTTAAGCAGAAGCGTATCAAAACTGCGCTGCTGCAGAACTTGTTGACCAAAGGCATCGATGAACACGGAAACATCCGTTCAGAAGTAACCCACGAATTCAAGAATTCACCACTGGGACGGATTCCGGTCGTGTGGAAGGTGAAAACACTGCGTGAGATTGGCAAATGGTTTAGCGGAGGAACCCCATCTAAAACAAATGAAGCGTATTGGGATGGTATTATACCATGGGTATGTCCTAAAGACATGAAGGTCTTCGACCTTCATGGAACCATAGAAATGATTTCCGAAAAGGGAGCGACATACGGAAGTAAAAGAATGCCAGCAAACAGTGTTTTTATAGTCGTGCGCGGAATGATACTTGCACACTCTTTTCCCGTCTGTTTTTCACACAGAGAAATGGCTTTCAATCAAGATGTTAAGGCTATTATTTCCAACGATGAAATAGAATCAAGATATCTAGCTTATTGGTTTGTCGCAAACTCCTCCCGATTGTTAAGGATAGTTACAACCTCTACTCATGGCACTAAGCGGCTAGATATGCATGAACTACTTGAAGTTAATCTTAGTTACCCTCAAAGAAAAGAGCAAATCCAAATCATTTCCTTGTTAGACAATGTAGAGCGTAACATTGAATTAAATCACAAGCAATTACTTAAACTACGTGCCCAAAAGACTGGCCTCATGCAAGACCTGCTCACTGGCAAAGTCCGTGTCACCAATCTGCTCGATCAACCCTTTACCCCCACCTGAACCAACTAATGGCTCCCCAAGATAAAACCCCCGACCTTATCAAGCTCGACGAACGCAACCATGTTGAAAAGCCGTTGCTCGACCAGCTTGCGGGCTTGGGTTGGGTGGTACTGGACTTGGAGATGAAACAGCAACCGGGGGAGACCTTTCGCGACAACTTTACCGAGGTGGTAATGTTTCCGATACTGCGGCAGCAACTTCAGGTGATAAATCCTTGGCTAGAGACGGATCAGATTGAACAAATAGTTAAGCAGCTAACGGCCAGTTTTCCCAGTAAGAGCCTTTTGGAAAACAACTGCTATGTCTTCACCCTGCTACAAGAGAGTACCAGCATTTCGGAAAATCGCCGCACGAGAGATAGAAGCCCCACCGTCAAGTTTATTGACTTTGAGTATCCGGCCAACAACCATTTCATTGCCGTGTGCCAGTTTAAAGTGCGGATTCTCGGCACCGAGAACCATATCGTTCCAGATATCGTACTATTTGTCAACGGGTTACCTGTGGTGGTCATCGAGTGCAAATCCCCCAGGATTAAGGAACCCATTACCGAAGCCATTGATCAGCTTCTACGCTATGGGGAACAACGGGGTGCCAAGGGAGAAGGCAGCCCGCCTCTGTTCTTCTATAACCAGTTTGTGGTGGCGACCTGCCGCAACCAGGCCAAGTTCGGCACAATTACGACTCATACAGAAAAATATTTTTATCGCTGGGCTGACCCCTTTCCTCGAACTCTGGAAGACCTTGATCACGGCAGTAGTGCCCCCAATGACCAACAGCGTCTGGTAGCGGGGATGCTTGCCCCAGAGAACTTGCTGGAGATAATTCGTAACTTTACGCTGTTTTCAGTCAACGATAAGGGAGAGACCAATAAAATTGTTGGGCGCTATCAGCAGTTTCGTGCTGTTAAGAAAGCTGTGCAGCGCTTATTGGACGGGAAAACTCCCCGCGAACGTAGCGGTATTATTTGGCACACCCAGGGGTCTGGTAAATCTCTGACCATGATGTTTATGGTACGGGCGATGTACCGCCACGCCAACCTGTCCCAGTGGAAGGTAGTGTTTGTAACCGACCGTACCCAGTTAGAGCAGCAATTGGCAGAAACCGGGCAGAATGTTGGTTTTACTGTAAAAACTGCAGATAGTATTGCCAAACTCAAGGAACTGCTGCGAAGCGATTCCTCGGACTTGGTCATGGCGATGATACATAAATTTCAAGAACGTGACCTTCAGGAAACCTTTCCAGAACTTAACGCTAGCAGCAATATTTTGGTGATGACTGACGAGGCACATCGATCGCAATACGCCCTGCTAGGTGCCAACCTGGACAAGGCTCTTCCCCGCGCTTCCCGCATCGGGTATACAGGCACTCCTATCGACAAAACTGAAAAAGTGTTTGGTGACTATATTGATAAGTACACCATACGCGAAGCCATTGACGATGGTGTTACCCTGGAAATTGTTTATGAAGGTCGCACCCATAACGCCGAAGTAACCGATCAAGCAGGCATGGATGGCGCTTTTGAAGATGTCTTCAGCGAGTGCTCGTTGCAAGAACGCTTGGAGATTCTGGGGTATGGCTCACGAGATGCCTACCTGGAAGCAGAGTCTACGATTGCCGCAAAAGCCAGGGATATGGTGGATCATTATTTGCAATGGATTTTTCCTAATGGCTATAAAGCCCAAGTAGTTGCCACTTCTCGCGAAGCAGCAGTGCGCTATAAGAAATTTTTAGATCAAGCACTGGCAGATGCCATTACAACGCTGACACACTCCAATCCGCACAACCTCAATGTTACTCGCTTGCAAAGACTACGTACTGGTGTCGTCATTTCGGGTACCCATAATGACCTGCCCCACATAAAAGCATTTACTGATCCTTCAAGACATAAGACCACCATCAAAAGCTTCAAATTACCTTTTGACGTAGAAGATAATGGGGTTAATGGTGATATAGGGATTGTCATTGTGAACAATATGTTGCTTACGGGCTTTGATGCGCCGGTGGAGCAAGTCCTATATCTTGATAAGGTGATTCAGGCACATAATCTCCTGCAAGCCATTGCTCGCGTAAATCGAGTTGGAAGTGTCGATAAGGATAAAGGATTTGTGGTTGACTACGTTGGTATTGGTCATCACTTGAGAGAAGCAATTGATAACTACGATGAACGGGAACAAAAGGAAGTTGAACAGACCCTGAGTTTTCCAGAGGAGGAGATTCGCGAACTAGAGGATCATCACAGGGCAATTTTCTCATTATTGGGTGAATGTGGACTTACCAATATGACAGATCATGATGCGTTTTTCGACCTCTTTTACGATGAGGACGTTCGCTATGAATTTATGTTAGCGTTCAAGAAGCTGACCCGCAGCCTCAACCTGGTTTTCCCAGCTAAGGAAGCCTTAACTTATATGTCTGATTATCAGGCATTGGCAGAAATAAATGTTTTGGCAGGAAATCATTTCCGTGATGCTCGGATGAGTATGAAGGATGTTCCTGCTAAGCTGCGTGTCTTGACAGATGCTTATTTACAATCTAGAGGCATTGAGCAAAAAATTAAGCCCATCTCGATCCTAGATGATGAGTTTGAAAGGCAGGTAATCAAACGTAAGCGCACTAAAACGAAAGCCGCCGAGATTGAACACGCCCTGCGCCATCATATTGATATTGAAATGGATGATGATCCAGAATTGCAAGCATCCTTTGCCGAAGCTCTCGCAAGGATATTTGAAGAATTTAAAAACAATTGGGAGAAAATTTTTGAAGAACTGGAAAAATTGCGTCAGCGTATTAAAAAAGTAGACCATGAACCCACCTATGGGTTGCATAAAAAAAAGCAGATGCCCTTCTTCCGTATGTTCAAAGCAGAATTATTTAGCGAAAATGAGCTGAATGATGATAATATTGCCAAGTTGGTATCTTTAACCCAGCAGATATTTATGCTTGTGGAGCGTGAGCTGCAACTGGCAGGCTTCTGGGAGAGTATTCCAGCCCGAAACAAGCTCAAGGCAGAAGTTCAACAGGTTCTTCTATCCCCTGATTTTATCAAACTTCCCAATTTGGTAAAAAATCGGGAGCAAATCATTTCAAGGGCGATGGAATTGGCAGAAAAAAATAACGACCGTATTTTATACGCAGACTGATATGAATCTGGCTTACAACGTTGTTTATTCTTCCCGTCGCAAAAACTTGACGATTACCGTAGAGCGCGATCGCTCCGTTGTCGTAAAAGCGCCGATAGGGACAACTCCAGAAAAAATTCAGCAAGTAGTAGAGTCGCGTAAACAATGGTTGTATGAAAAAACCCACCACACGCAAAAATATCAACAACCGCTCCATCCCCCTGGCAAAGAACTGGTAAATGGTGAGTCCATGCCATATCTAGGACGAAACTATCGCCTGGAATTAGTAGAGGCCGAACATGAAATACAGTTTGTCAATAGCCGTTTCTTGGTTCCTAAAGCACAAGCCAAACAGCGCGGTAATATATTTCAAAACTGGTACATTCAAAAAGCTAAAGAAAAAATACTACCACGAGTTCAGCTTTATGCAAAACGTCTTGGTGTAGAGTTCAATCAGGCAAAAATTACAGATACCAAATATCGTTGGGGTTCGTGTATACCCAACGATAATGTGACCTTTAACTGGCGTCTGATAAAAGCTCCAATGTTTGTTATTGATTATGTTGTAGTTCACGAACTAGCACACCTCATAGAACCGAACCACACTCAACGTTTCTGGAATATCGTCCGAGCGCAAGTAGCCACAATGGAAAAGGCTAAAGAATGGTTAAAAGATCATGGCCAAATGCTTGAACAAACACTTTAAATGGTTGTTTTAATTGGGAGCAATTCACTAGCACAGCTTGGCGGAAGTAAGTAGACCATTAGTCAATACTCTTACTTTGAATGAATTGAAAAAACGGTTTGTACCTATAGTATAGTTTCAGCCAACACAATTTGCGATGAGCGATCGCTTACCAATTCTCCCCAATTCATCAAGATTTGATCACTAATCTGCTCTAAATCACATTTTTTACTTAAGACGGCAACTAAACTCAGTAACAGAAAATGAGGACGAGCGCTCTGATGAAGCGGACAAAAGAATACTATGCCTACATGCGATCGCCCAAGTGGAAAAGAAAATCCCAATTTTGTCACCGGCTTACAGGGCATCGCTGCGTGTTACTGCCTTGGCGCAGGAGCGAAGAGTGCCATCATTTGCATTATTTCAACTTTACTGGAGTTTGGACTAAAAGCTCAGACAGAAGCAAAGCACGGATAGAAGAAAAGATAAAAAATAGACATTAGTACTGAGGCGCGGATTGATTGTTAGAGAGGAAAGCAGTCAGAAGTTACACTGA